>Ga0209830_10000006_pt1 | contig 269622 bp, 237 predicted proteins | sample ArcticOcean_MG_C_12_FD_187439 | JGI IMG/M metagenome (GOLD analysis project Ga0209830, IMG submission 187439) | Marine microbial communities from western Arctic Ocean - ArcticOcean_MG_CB8_130 (SPAdes) (version 2) | ecosystem: Environmental > Aquatic > Marine > Oceanic | place: Arctic Ocean...
GGGTGGCCAAGGCTGCTAACGCCGCCGCTGCGATCGAGCGCCGCGAGACGGCGGCGGACGAACTCGTCGCCGTCCGAACGACGCAAAGCGCTCCGCCCGCGGCGAGCGACGAGCCCATGTGCTGCGAGCCGTGCCCGGTGGATACGACGCCCGAGACCGATTCGGTGGCGCCCAAAAATACGGGCATTGACGGCAAGCCCTGATACGTGACGCCTTTCTCCGCGCTTGAAGGTTTCTCTTCCCCAATCCGTGTTCTTCTTCCTTCGCGGCGTTCTCGCAAAAGCTGACTAAACGCGTTTCGCTCGTCTCCGCGCCGTCAACAAGAAGGACCCGACGAAAGCGCAACGCGCCAAAAGGTGGATCGACCAGGTATGTCGCGATGCCCACGACCAATCCTCGGTTATCGCATGTGTCCAACACGTGCGTGTAGAGCTAACCCTAAAAATATCCTTCGCAGGGCATCGAGCTGGTCTGCTCTGTCGCCGATTGCGGCACTGACCAGACAGGCGAGTGGCGCGCCAGCAAGATCGAAACGAACAAGCCGGTCTGCATCAAGTGCTTCAGAAAACAGGCGGCGCCCCCGACCGCGTGTGCGGCGCCGCCGGCTGCGGCAAGGGCTTCTCCGTTGTGAAGAACTGGCGCCACTCGCAGCGCGACAAGGACAACAAGGACCTGTGGTTCTGCTACCCGTGCTCCGACAAAGAGGTGGGCATTCCCCAATTTCCCCCACTGAACCTCGATGTTCCATCCAGAACCGTTTCGCTAAACGCCTCGACGTTCCACTTTTTATTTTTTCGCAGTCGCTGCAACTCGCGAAGGAAGCGGGGAGGACGTGCGTGAGCTGCCTGGCTTCTGATACCACATCCTGGCACACCTGCGCCGACGTAACCGGTGGCCGGACTTGCCAGTTATGCTAGGGCAACGAAGACATCAACAAGAGCAGACAGAAGGAGTACGACAAAGAACGCAGCGGGCGGAAGCGGAAGAAAGCCTAAGCGTCGATGATCCCAACCCCGTGTTTTCCTTCCTCGAGACGCCCCATGAACCTGAACCGATACGAAACTTGATACGAGACGATGCCAGACGAGATAAACAAGTGACGTAGCGTAGACGTTTATTACTTGTAATAAAAAGAAAAACCAATTCACTACAATGTACAGTATCGATAGATAAATTATCACACAAGAGTGTCGTCGTCTAAAGCGTGTTCCTAAATATTTGGATCGACTCCTATTTCCTCCTCGACGTCAACTCACGGTGGTTGTTTTTTTCAAACTACCCAACCCTCTGTGGTCCCTGTTTGACGCCATCAATCTGAACCCCACCGCGGCTGTTCCTAGAATCACCCCGTTCACCGCGAGCGCCGCTGGTGCGCCAACCACGTCAGCGCACGCTCCTAAAAAAACCGGCCCAATAAGCATACCGACGTCGCCGCACGTCCGGTACGTCGCTAAGGACGTCCCTCGGTTTTGTTTCGGGCCTGATACATCCGCGGCGTACGCGGCAGGTGCCGGTCCCATCGCTGCGTGCGCTGCTGCCCACGCGATTGATGATGCTATGAATAACTCTTTTGACGGAGCCATGGCTGTTGCTAAAACCGCGAGCGTCGATACCGACATAGCGCCGACCACGACGTTTCGGCGCGGGAAACTATCCGCCAACAAAGAAGCCGGCCACGCGCCTACTAACGAAGTCAACGCCATGGCGCTGAACAGGGTTCCTATTTCGCCTACATCTAAACCGTGCGTCGACGCCGCGAGCAACGGGAGTAACGTAGCTCTGCCACCGGAGCCTGAGAAAAACAAAGCGGAGTTAACGCCCGAGGCGGCGAAAAAATCGGAGCGCGCTTTGGAAACCCTGGAGATTTTTTCGGAGGATTCACCAGACGGGGTTTTCCATTCAAACGTACCGTCGTCACCAGAAACGACCTCCCCCGACGTAGTGGTCAGCGCTCCGGTGTGTGTCCCAACAGTGTTCGTATGACTATTCACCCTGGAGGTCGTCGGTACCGAAAGCGTCTCGGGGGCTTTCCTCGCCGCGTGTGCCGCCGCGACTAAACACAAACCCCCGACGGCTACGAACGGCGCGCGCGTCGCGAACTCGCCAAAGTACGTAACCCCCGCTAAGGCTCCCCCTAACGCAGGACCAACCGCCGCGCCTGCTAACGAAAACGCCTGGTTCGCACCGAGCACACGACCCCTGTTATTTTGAGTGCTCAAGTCAGTCAACGTCGCGGCCGCGCCCGCCGCGTACGCGGCGCTTCCAGCGCCCGCGACGAAGCGGTGAAACAGCAGTTCCGGTAACGTCGCGCTGAACGCGCAGCCCAACATCCCGCACGCGGTGATTAACGGCCCTATTACTAACAAAGGCCTCCTTCCTTTCCAGTCCGCGAACAAACCAAATGGGTAATTCAAAACAAGCCTCGCGAGCGCGAATGACGAAAGCGTCGCGCCGACTTCCGCGGCGCTCGCGCCGAACTCAATCGCGAAGGCGGGCAACACGGGCGCGACGCACGCGTGGCCTGCCATCAACACCCCACTCACCACGCTTATTTCGAAAGTACCTTGTGGTAAGTCTTTGTAGGAGCTTTTAGTGAAGTAGTCTGCGAATGCCGGTTTATTTTTTGTAACCGCCGGGGCGTTCGCGGCGTTCGCATCGTCGTCGTCTCCCTTTGATTGCGGATGATCCGCCGACGCTTGGTTCCGCCTGTGCACCGTGAACGACGAAACTTGCGTTTGCGGGGCGGTACGTTTTCGGTTTGTGTGCGTGGAATACGTGTTGGCGAACCCTTTGATTAAAGGTCCCGCGGCACGTGCGCTCGCGCGCCGGTCGTCGTAGTCCAGCCCATCGTCGCGATGCAACGTCGCGGAAAAGCACCACGTGTTGGCATTGGTGCGAACCACGCGATCGACGTCCACGGCTCGGTCTTTGGACAAACACGGCACGCGGTCACGGACCCCGCGGCACGTCGTCGTCGCGAGCCGAGTCGCAGCTCGTCTCGCCGACATGCCTCGCGACCCCTCGGACCGGCACCAGGGTCCGCGTCGCACACTGAAGTCTCGTTCTTGGAGCGACTCGCTTTTAAATGATTAATCTCGCGCACCACCGAAAGGACACATCTCCTCGCGCAGCCGAGGAACGCGTGTGTCTTGGGAGGCATAATGCGACGATCATCCGAGACGTGTGCACTGTTTTTGAAGTGTGCTGAAACCTCCGCGCGCGCGACGTCCATCGCGACGCCGTGCTGCTCCACACACGCGTATCGCTCGTTCGGCACCAAATCGAGTTTCGGGCAACCCGCACACACGTTCGGAAACGCCACACGCGGGTCACACAGCGCGAGTGGTGTGGATGACATCGCCGCGAGCCTGGCGTGCGTCCCCTGGTCCAAGCTTCCCACGCAAATCGGCGTCGCGATGGGTGTGGCGACGTTCTGGCGAGGCGCGTGGTACGTGATGGACGGGGTTGTGTTTCCCGAGGATGTTGGGAAATCGGCGTTGGCGTCGTTCGCGGCGGGCGTCGCCGGACTCGCAGGCGTACAAAGAATCGCAGCGCCCATGGTGTTGCGTAACGCAGAAATTAATAGCACACCCGTTACTAAAGCGACTCGGTACCTGCTGCTGTACGGCATCGGAATAAGCTGCGTCGCGGTGTGGCGGGGAACGTGGCTGGGTTGGGACCTGGCGCACGAGAAATTCGTAAACGCAAATCAAAAAGCGACCGACGCGCCGATAGTAAGCGGCGCGTACTCACACGTCACCGCCGTTGTCGGGCTTTGCGCGTCAGGGTATTTATCATCCGTGCTCGCGCCGCCAGCGGTGATGCTTCTGATTAACGACGAGGCGCTGAGGAATAAAAATGCGTTTCTGAAAGGCGCAAACTGGCTGTTTACGAAGAAGGTTCGGTAACACGCGGCGCCAGGGCAGACGCTGCTAGCTGGGGCAATAAATCAGCAGAAGTATGACATGCTACGTTCTACATTCACGTCTGAATAAAAACAGCGCGCATCTCAAACACTTAGTATTCAAACACTTAGTATTCGAACACTTCGTATAGACGCACGCGTATCGTGTGTGCTTTTCTCCCTCCCGGTGGGACACGCGGCGTTGCGTGATGCTAACAACAAGCGCATACCGCCATATCTGAATACCCTTAAAACGGCACGAACTCCTTGTCGATAATGTGCTTGTGCGACCCCAGCTTGCCGTTGGCGACCATGGACCCGAGGGCGTCGACGCAGATTCGTAACGCCATGAGCGACGTGATGTCGCTCACGTCATACGGCGGCGATACCTCCACGACTTCCATGCCGCACAAGCCTTCCGCGGCGACCAGGCCGACCAGTTTCAGGGCTTCACGAGGTAACAAACCGCCGGGTTCCGGCCAACCCGTCCCGGGCACGAACGCCGCCTCAAGGGAGTCGATGTCGTAGGAAAGGTAAACCGCGTCTGCGCCGTCCCACGCGCGCTCAAGCGCCATCTCCGCGACTTTTATTGTAAAAGAAAAGTGTCAGTCTTGTATGGGCAAACAGTGTTGGGATTTGGGAAAAGCCCATTACGCACCTTTGGGAATGCCCAGGTCCTCCACGTCCTCCATGGTGAAGATGTTGGTTCTGCGGCTGACCATGTGCTCCACCGCGGGCCGCGGTACCTGCCACCCCCCGATGCCGATTTGAACTAAATTAGTAGCCGGGACGTTCGGGATGTTGGTGGCGTGGAAATACGGCGTGGTGTGCATGCGCTCGTCCAAGTCTTTCTCCTGGATATCCGCGTGCCGGTCGACGTGAATGATTCCGATTTTCTTCGTGGTACACGCGGCGATGCCCCGGATGGTGGGGAACCCGATGCTGTGGTCACCGCCAAGAATCAGGGGAAACGACCCGGAGGAGAACACGTGCCCGACCGCGTTGCTGATTTGGTCGAACGATTTCTCGATGTTCGCGGGGATGGTAAACACGTCCCCGGCGTCGCAAAGCGTCATCTGTTCCCGCAAATCAATACCCATCTCGTAGTGGTACGGGGTGTACAGCGCGGATATCCTCCGTATGCCTTGCGGCCCGAACCGCGTCCCCGAGCGGTACGTGGTGCCTCCGTCGAAAGGCACGCCAAGACACGTCACGTCGTACTTACCGACGTCGTGCACGTTTTCGCAAAACGGCGCTTTCAGAAACGTGTTGATTCCGGCGAAGTGCGGCAGCTCGCCCCTTGAAAACGTGGGGATGTTTTTATCCTCCAACGACGACGCACCAGGAAGACCAATCTCAAGGTTCTTCTTCACCTCAGCGTCGTGCCTCGTGGTGGGAATACTCGCCTCCTTAACCGCGGCTTTCCACCCCTTTGTTTGGTAATGCATGGAAGTGGGGTCGGGGTGGTGGTATCGTGTCTGCGCACCAGAAGACGCGAAAGCAGCCATGTGCGGGTCCAGCAGGGTCTGCGTAGGCCGAATCAGGGTCTGCGCGCCGTGCTCCGCGGCGCGCCTTTTTTTTTGGGGGGGGGGGGGAAGAAGGAATTGGAGTGTGCCTGGTCAGGGTGCCGTCCATACGTCTGTAGTGTTGTTGTTACTTAGGTTTTGGCCTTTTGGGGAAGGCCCGTGGCGGATGGAGTCGGGCAGGGGGGGACGCGGCGCGACCCGACGGTTCAAACCCGGGGACGCACTTGAGCGGCCGCGCGAGCTGCTTGAACACGCGAACCATGGGAACTGAGTCGACTTTTCCGTGGAAGGGCCACGACGTAGTGAAGAGGGGTAGGCTCGCGACTCTTCACTTTCACAGCCAAGGGACAGAAAGAAACGTCAATATTTCGGGAAAAGCGTCTTTTTGGGCCCCATCGCTTCACTCGTGCGTCGAGAGGTGGGTCATCACGTCTGGTCCGGTGGTGTGTTTCCGTATCCGCGACGCACGAAGAGGTTTAACCCGCAGCCCGTAAGCCCACGCGTGTCACCCCGGTGGCGTTTCCGTGACTCCGAGAGACGCGCGTTTCGATCTCGGCACATCTCGCGAAACAAAACTACGATGGCGCCCAGCGAGTTCTGGCTGGACCTCACCGCGGGGTGGATCAGCGGCGCGGTTTCCGTGGTGGTGGTGCAGCCCGTGGATACGACGTTGACGCGCATGCAGGCGCTGCGTGTGCGGCCTGGCGTGGAATCTGGGCCGAGGGCGGTGTTCCAGACGGTGCTGAAGGAAGGAGGCACGCGCGCGTTGTGGCGGGGCACCGCGCCGATGACGTTCGTGATTCCGTTTCAAAACGCGCTGCTGTTCGCGGGGTACGGTTTGGGGAACGCGTGGGCGAAGAGCTTACGTGGAGACGACGCAGAGGGCGGCAAAGCAAGCAGCGCGAGCGCGTTCTCCACCTACGCCCCTGTTTTCGCGGGCGGCACTCTGGGCGGGATCGCGCAGAGCTTCGCGGTTTCGCCGTTCGAGCTGGTTAAAATAAAACAACAATCTGCTGGTGTGGGTACCGTAAACGTGTTGCAGGTGGCGAAACAGTTGGGGAAACAGCTAGGCCCGGGCGTGTTTTCAAAAGGCCTCGGGCCAACTCTTTTGCGCGACGGAATTCCGCACGGGGTGTGGTTCGTGGCGTACGAGTGGAGCAAGACGCAGTTGGAGGCGCGGTTGGTGGATGGTGACGGAAAAGGAAAAGACGAAACCGACAAAACGCCGTCGTCTCAACACACCGCGATTCCCCTCTGCGCTGGAGCGTTCGCCGCCGCGGTGGCGTGGGGGGTGGGGTACCCGTTCGATACGATCAAGACGCGGATACAAGCGAGCGCGGTGTCTAATTTTAACTCAGGACTAACTCAAGGAAAGGCGGGCGAAAAAGCAGCCCTCGGGGTCTGGGCCACCGGCAGAGCCATGGTCGCCGAAAACAACGGCAACGTCGTGGCCGGTTTGTACCGGGGGTTCAACCTGAAACTTTTGAGGGCCGTACCCGCGAGCGCGGTGGCGTTTTTCGTGTACGAGGAATCGAGACGGTGGCTGGGGTGAGGGTGTGTGTGGTGCGGTAAATTATGTCCAGGTAGATACGCGTCGACCGAAACGACCCGGCCACGCTTCGTACATGTAATGTAAACTCGTACGTCAACTCTGCGTTTCTTGCTTGCCTCGATTCACGTTTTAATGCCGTCCAATGGAAAACGCATGAGCAACGGCTTAACGCAACCGTCTTGACGACACAAGTCAGTCGTCACGAGAATTCTATGCGAATTTTCGAAAGGGCACGAAATGGATTTTTTCGAGGTTTAATGACTCCTTGGAAACGACTTTTCTTTGCCAGATTTTGACGCCGATTCCGTTCTCGCCAATCCCCTTCTCGCTTTTGAACAGTCTAGGACGCGACGGTTATTAGCAGTGCGAAGAACGCAAAAGCGAGATTGCACGATACTTTCTGTACCGGTACAGCACGCACCCGCAGTCGGTGAAACAGCGCCGTTTTCGCGTCGCTTCGCGTGTCGCTTCAAAATTCGTCGGTCGAAAACCCAAAACGCCATCGTGTGATGACGATGGCACACTACCCCTGGCGAAGCGACCATGCGCGTCGCAACCATGCTTCTCGCGTTCGCAATCGCCGCGGTCGTGATGCCCGTCGCGCGCGCCGCGTGTCTCACCAATCCCGACGTCGAAGCCGTGTTCTTTGGGTTGGTGCGTCACCGCGAAGGCGACGTCAATCCGACTCATCTTTCTTTAATCGTGTCGGCCTATCCTTTTCCACGCGGTCGCGGACTGCGGTGATGAAACCTTTGCAGGTTTTCCTCCCTCGTGACCGGGCGTCGTCAACGCATCGCCATCGACAAGGTGCTCGTCGCTCACGACATCAGTCGATTCAACACGTCATCACTTCGCGTGTTCGTACCTGACCTTCCCACCACACCCGTGTTTCATCATCAGGCTGGCAACGTCCCACTGCCCGTGGATGGGTCGTGCTGCATGAAAGACATCTGCGGCCTTCCCTGCCCCGCGGCGCACCCGGACCCAGCGTCGGGGTTCGCGATCGGTATTGGCATCATGGTGCTGATTTTCTGCGGAATCGGCATCGCCGCGTTTTACTTCGTGGGAGGCAAAGCGGAGAACTTCTTCGTCGCCGGCCGGTCGTTGCCGCTGTACGTGGTGGTGTTAACCCTGGCGAGCCAGTCCATCGACAGCAACGCCCTTTTAGGCAACGCGGACCTTTCGTACAAGTTCCACTTCTTCGACGGCGCCGTGCTTCCGATCGGTCTGGGGTTGTCCCTGATCCTCAACGGCATCTTCTTCGCGCACCACATCAACAACGAACTGGTGTTAACCCTGCCCGACGTGTACGCCAAACGCTACGGCATGGCGACCGAAATCGTCGTCTCCCTGTGCACGTGCGTGTCCTTCACGTGCCTGCTGGCGGGTAACTTGGTAGGCATGGGCGCCATTGTGGGGTACGTCTTCGGCATCTCGGATGTCGGCGCGGTGTTCATCAGCGGCTTCATCTGCCTCGCCTACGTCGCCTCGGGCGGCCTCTTCTCCGTAGCGTACACCGACGTCGTGCAAAGCGCCGTCGGGATGATCGGGTGCCTCGCCGTGGCAGGGTGGCTCATCGGGAACGCGGATAAGGAAGCCCCGCCCCCATCAATAGGGTTCCCCAACGCAGCAAACGCATCCGCGGTCTCGGGAATGTATATGTACCCCGACGCCGCCACCGCCGCGCTGTACGACGGCGTTCCGTGTACCACCAACACGGAGAACATGTGCTACAACCAACAACTGCACTGCCCTGATGGCGGCACTACGTGTACCGCGGACAACGGCGCGTACCCGTTCGGGGACCAGCGGATCTTCGACGACCAGATGACCAACCCGTACGCGCTGACTCCGTTTCCCAACGCGCTTTTCTGGGACTGGGCCACGATTTTCATTTTGGGCTTCGGGAACCTTGCCGCGCTTGATTTCCAAGCCAGGTGCATGGCCGCCCGGTCCCCGACCGACGCGCGTATTGGGTGCATTCTGGGCGGGTGCCTTACCTTCATAATAGGGATTCCGTTTTCGTACCTCGGCGCGATTACCCGTTACTACTACGGCCCCGACTCGATCTACGCCGAGTTCGAAGGTAAGTATTTTATTTCCCAAATCCCAACACTGTTTGCCCATACACGACTGACACTTTCTTTTATTTGTCTCAGCCGACACGTGTTCGCCGCTGCTTGATCTTCCCACGTGCGCGATGTGGAAACCCGACCCGAAGGCGTTTATTAAGATGCTCACCACGGTTCCCCCCGCGTTCCTTGGAGGGTGGGGCTTGCTAGGCATCGTGGCCGCGTCCATGTCAACCTCGGACGGGGCTATTTTAGCCCTCGGCACGGTTTTCTCGCACAACATCATGCGCCACGTCGCGCCGTTCAGCGAAGAGAAGCTGGTACGTGTTGCGTATCCCAAATCCACGCACTGTTTACCGCCCCGTCCGTGACTGTTTGAACGCACTACTGGTAGCTGTTACTGGCGTACTCGCGGCTAGCACAAATACATCACAAGTAGAATGTTCGTCCCGATTACTACGACTGTTTGCTCATACACATGACGAAGTACACGCACACTCGCCGACTCAAGATTGACACTTTCTTTTTCAAACTCCAGTTGATGTTCGCCCGTATCTCCACGGTACCGTTCGCCCTGATCGCCATGCTAGTCGCGTCGTTTTACCAATCCGCGCACCCCGCTGGGGCGACCGGGTACTTGCTCATCGTGGCGTTTGATATCGTCCTGGCGGGGTGCATCGTGCCGTTGTTCGCGTGCTTCTACGTCAAGAACCCCTCACCGACCGCGGGGTTACTCTCCGTGGTCGGCGGAACCGCGATGCGCGTCATCCTGGAGTTCTCGCTTCCCAAAGACGGGTTCCTCCTCCTGCCGTTTGGAAAAGACGAGTTCCTGGATTACGGCGTCCCCGCGTCACCCGACTTCCCATCCTTCTTCGACGAGAACCCCTCCACGTACTGGGACAAATCGTCGTGCACGCAGAAAAGGTTCAAGGACTACACCGGGGTGGATTCCTTGGCGTCCCCAATTTTTTCCCTATTGGTGTTCGTGGTGGTGCATCTCTGGGATAAAAAACGAGACGCGCCGCTCATCGGAGGCAGGTACATGGTCCCGTACGACAAGAAGGTCGGGGACGAAACCGCGGTGGCGGGCAAGGCGTGAACGCGCGGCGCGCGCGCGTCGAGTTGTTGTTTTTTTAAAAGTTATACCAGTACAAGTATTCTGTTTCGTTGTTTTCGTTGTTCTGTTTGGATCAACTCGGTAAAACGTGACGCTTCCGCCCACGCGTGCGCGGTATGAGGCATGCGGTGTCAAGAGTGAAGAGTGTCAAGAGTGCGCCTTCGCGCGCGAGAAGCACGGAGACGACTTTTTTTCGTGTTTTTTTGTATTCCCTGCTCACATGGACGGGGTTGGGGACCCGTGGGGTTGATAGGTACATTTCACAGGTAAGGTGTAAATTTAAAAGGGGTAAATTTCGGATCTCAAAAGCGGTAGACTTTCAAATGAGAAGTTCTACTTTCAAATGAAAGACTCCACCGAACACCCCAGCCAAAACCACCCCGCGGCCTTGGCGTTGGTCACAGCGGTGCGGCGCCCGCACGGCGCGCGCGACACGGTGTTGTTCGCGTGTTTTCCTCCCGCGGTCTGAACACGGCTTCGCGGTTTTCACACCGCTCCAGCGCGCGCGTCACCCGCTGACCTCCGACCGTCGGCGACCGCGCCTCGCTTTAGTATTCCGTTTGAAGGTGCCGTCGGTGCTCATCCGATGCCGTCCAGCAACACGAGCAACGGTGAAAACACGCTGGGTTCCGTGAAGGCGCCCCCGACCGCGCCTGATGGGAACGAGTTCCCGGAAACGTTTGTCGTTGCGAGTGACGCGTCCGCGCTGGCTTCGGTTCACCGCTCCGCGTTCCACACGTCTGTCCCAGGAGGGAACACGCCCGTCGATCGTCCCCACCAAGGGAAGCGCGTTTCCGAAAAGGCGCCCGAGACGATGACGGTGACGAAGGGGGCGACCAAAGCGGTGCCTCCCGTGACGGACGTAGCCCCAGCGGGATCCTCGACGAATGGTGCGTTTAACACAGCCGCGGAGGTGTCCGTGAACTCCACGCAGGCCACGGAAGCCAGCAAATCCGGCATTGATAATTTCGACCAAACCGCCGGCGTCGCGTTTTTTGACCTGGACCACACCATAATCGACACCAACTCGAGCTGGCACTGGGTACAGCACGAGATGAACACCGGGCGCATAGGCGCGGGGATGGTGTTCACGGCGCTTTACTGGTTCGCGCGGTACGCGGCGGGGTTCGGGGCAGGGGCGGAGCGCGCGGGGGCGGAAGCGGCGGAACTGTACGCGGGAACGTTGGAGTCCGAGTTGCAGGTGGAGGTTGAAAGGTGCGTGTTTGGGTTTTACACTTACCAAATCCCGCCAACCCGACTGTTTACTCTGCCCCTCTTTCAGTGCACTACTCGTGATGTGTGTAGTGGTGTACGGCCGTCACAGTTGCCAGTACTGTACACTTTTACAATGTGATGTTTGTAGTAGTGTACAGTACGGCCGTCACCTTTCCTGGCGTACCGTGGTAAATTGACACAGTACTTCGACACAGTCCTACTATGGTAAGTGTTACTACATGGTAAATCGACACAGTACCGGTACTGTGTCTTTTTACCAAAACTCGCGCTCGCGACGGAAGGGACTGACACTTTCGTTTTATTTATCGTACCAATAAGTTTCTTCGACAAGCACATGGCGCACCGCATGCGCCCGGGGTGCGGCGTGGCTCTTTCTAAGCACAAACGCGCAAAACAACGGTGCTTGATATGCACCACGAGCTGGCAGCACCCCGCGCAGGCGGCGGCGCGGCTTTTCGGGCTGGAGACTGGTGAGGGGGACGTGCTGTGCAGCGTGATGGAAATAGGTGCGGGGCTTTCCCAATCACCACGTTCCGCCTCCCTGACTGCCCATACTCGTACCAGAAGGGACGTCTTCCCTCTGACTGTTTGTCCATACATCGCGATATACAAGACTGACACTTTTTTTTCTTTGTCGTAAGACGAACATACGAAAAAACTCACGGGGCGCATCGAAACCGCGGCGTACGGGGACGGTAAGTATTTAGTCACAAAGAAATGGGCGGACGCAAACGGGGTGGATCTGAAAAAGTGTACGTTCTACACGGACTCGTACAGTGACGTTTTGCTCATGGACAACGTCGGGTTTCCCATCGCGGTGAACCCGGACGCCAGGTTACGCGCGAAGGCGAAGGAAAAAGGGTGGCCGATCGTGGACTGGGGAATAGCGGAACCCAAGGCGCAGAAAAAACGGTACAGCTACGGGTGCTTGAACTTCGGGGGGAGCACAGTTGGGCCGGGGTGATGACATGGGTTGGTTATTTCTTTTAAGGGTAAGGCTATCTTTAGGGTGACATCTTTACACGAGCAGCGGCTTCACGGCGGCTACCGCTTGGTGAGCAGTCGCGTCTTGTTAGGGGCGGTAGGGACACGTCCAGTTAATTTGACCGAAAAGAGTTTCTCCCCACAAAAAATTAAGATTGTTCAAAAAGGGCATTTGCCTAGTTCTCTCGTCACTCCTTCCCGCCGCTCCCGCCCGCGCTTGTTCGTGAAGCATGGCGGACACCACCACCGCGACGGCGTGGCGTGACCCACCGTTTACGCGCCCCGCGTTTTCCGCCGGCGTCGGCAGAGCGCTGGTTCCCGGACGCGCCAGCAACGGTACGGGTTCCCCGCGACCGCACGGAAATTGCTGACAATGCGAATTGTCCGGATTCGTCCCAAACGCACGCCGAATCCAAGAAGGGCTCCGCCTCAAAACAGGCACTGCACGTTGCGACGTGCACTCGCCTCGTATGTCATCTCTCTGACCTTGTGCCCTGACCCACTTTCAAAAAACAGACACCCCCAAGTACATCTTCGAAGGCACGGTGTCGACGGAATCGCAACGAGCGAGCCGCGGGGTTTTGGAGCACTGGGCGAATCGCATCTCAACCGGTTTCGACGTCACCGCTCCAATCGTCAGCGCGGCGGCGTTGAAACTGTTCAACCAGAACTCGAGTGCTGGTAAGGCCTTAAAGTTCCCGCCCCAGCTCCTGGGGGACGTTTTCGCAGACCCCAACTTGGATTCGGGAAAGGCGCGTCTCGCGGCCGCGGCGGAGCGCAGGGCTAAGGCCGCGGCGAACGCAGAGGCGAAGATTATGCTCGGCGAATGGAGCGTCGCGTCGAGGCAGGACAAAGAGCTGAAAGCTGTGTTTGGTGCGATGAAGAAAGGCGAGGCCTCTGTGAATGTCTCTGCGGAAGGCGAAACCGTGGACGTTCCTCAAATCACGCAATTCTTCAAGCCCGCGGTCGTTCCGGATGGCACGATCACGCACTTTTACAAAACAACCGACGACAAGTTTTCGTTTGAAGTCGTTGGGGAAACGATCGAGCGAATCGGCGGCAAACCAAACTGCCCCGTTCCGTTCACGGCGCCGCTTCGCGTCTTGCCGAACGTCAAGTACGCCGATTGCGACGCCTCGCGACCCGCGAACGGTGCGTGCCGGAACGAAGCGCCCACGTCGATGTTCGGGGGTGCTTAGTGATTGTTGATTGGGTCGATTTGGAAATGGAAGTGACGAGCGGGTGATGTTTCAGGAGATGGCGTCATTCCGGAGATCTTTCGGGAGGCAGCGTCGTTCCGTCGCGACGGGTACGCCGTACCAATCCGCGTCGGGTTTTTGTTTTAGAATCCGAGGATACTATCGATTTTCAGCATTTCCCGGACGTTTCCTCACATATCCGCCGTTTCCGATTGCGGCACGTCGATGCCCCGCTTTTCGAGCTCGGCGGCCATCGTTTCGTTGTATGCCCGCGTGCTTTTCGCGAGCGCCAGTTTCTGGCGACTATTTGCCTGTGTTTCCGCCAACTTCTTTTTCGCCAGCGTGACCTTGTCTTCGTGTGTCATGTCGCCGCTCGTTACCGACGACACGTTCAAGGACACGTTCTGCGTGGGGGTCTCGTCACTCTGGTCTTGTCGCGCCGGCGTCATCACGTTCTTCGCGATGAAAACCGTGAGCAACGCGCGTTTCCGGTTCGTCTCCACGGCGAGCGCCGCATCCACGGACACCGCGACGCGTTCGCTAGCTTCCAGTCTCTCGAGCGTCTCCTCCAAGGTCATGTTGTCGAACCGGTTCGTGTCTTCCTTCGAGGCTTGTTTCAAGCGCTTAATGACCGCCGCCGTCGCGGCTTTGTCGGGGCCGCCCCCCGGGCGTGAGGTGCCGTCGGACACTTGTTGTACATCATCATCGTGGTCGTTTTTTTGGGAAGTTCCCATGTCGAGCGACTCGTTCTTCAGTACTGAAGAAAATGCGTGTCCGTTCGTCTTGGAGGTGAGCTCAGGGAGGCGTTACCGAACGCGAGAAGGAAGGGGGGTCGTACAACCCGGGTGCTCGTTGTTGTGACCGCGGTGCGCCGGAACCCGCCGCCGATGAAGCTGACGAGGAAAATTAGCGAAAAAAAATAAAAACTGGAGACCAAATCTCACTCGCGTCGGCACGTCCCAGAGCTTGGACGCGCGGCCGGCGTCGCCGCGTCACGCGATGAACAAGGGCGGCGGCGAGAAGGCGCGCAAGGCCGCGGAGGTTCGTGTTGGTGGTCGCGGTGAAGACCGCCGAGGTGTTTCTTCCATGAGAAAGAAGGGACCACCGCCGACGCCTTCGGCTTCGAAAAGCGACGCGCAGATCTCCATCCTGAATCTACGCGTCCCAGTGCACGGTGAGCCTCCTGCGTTACCGCCGCGGCGAGCCGTTGTTTGTGATGACTTCGCATGCGCTGATGGTGAGCCGAACGACCCACACATCATGAAGGGATGGCGCGGTTTCAACGACACCACCTTCGACGGGCTAGGCGTGGTTCCCGGTGCGTCAAAGATGCTTTCGATGAGTCGACAAAACGGAGTCTCCCCCGAACTGCTTCACATGCCGGACGACACGCAGGACTTGGTGTCCCACCTGCTCCGCGGGTTACGGCCCTTAGGGCCTGTTGTTGAGAACCTGGAAGACGCCGCGCTCGCGGTGGAAATGGAATCGATGGCGCAGCGCTCGCTCACCGCGCCGACGCGCGTTTCCGCAAAGGCGGAGGGACTGCGGTTGGCGCGCGACTCTGACCCGACAAAAGCGGGCGTTTCCGCGAAAGCGTTCCGGTACACGAAAAACGAAATCCTGGACCAGCTCGCGTTGCACGAAGCGCACGCGGTGGCGCAGAGCGTGGCTACTGCAAAGGAGACGTTGCAGAAGGACCTACGCAGGGACAATATAAATGACCGGAAGATGCGGAACGACCGGCTCGTAAGGCGGCTGGTGAACGCGGGTTTTAAAAAGGAGTGGAGCGATACGGCGACGAAGCACGTGCCCGAGTCAGTAGACGCGTTTGACTTCGCCGCGCTTAAGTTTGAGCTAGAAGCTGACGAGTCCTTGACCCCGCACCAGAGACGACAGCGGGTGCTGAAGAAAGAACAACAAGCCACGGAAACGCGAGTCGCGCAAACCATGGACTGGCTGTGCCTCCACGCCCCGAACGAAGAGCTCCCGGAAACGTTCAGACGAGTAACGAAAGAAATGACCGCGGGGGCGCTGGCGGCGCTTGGGCAACGCCAACGCGCGGAAAACGCGGCGGACGCGGCGGCGGCGGTTGGCCGGGACCAGGGCAAAGCAAGCGGGTCGCATGCGTCTGGAGGTGCTGAAATTCAGTCAGTCAACGGTGCCAGCGACGCCGCTTCCGAGGACCGCAGAGCGTTACAAGGCACCGCCGCGCGCGAGGACCCGCACGTCGCGTTGCTGCAGCGCGCGATGCTCGCGAGGCTGGGGCACTACGGGTTCACCAGGGTGGAGTCCAGGGCGGCTTTGGAAAAGTGCGGGTGGACGGAACAGGACGCCACGTACGCTTTGTTGCGGAAACTGCACCCGGAGGAGGAGGAGGGTGTTGATGATTTGGGGCGATTTAACGAGAATCACCTGGCGCGAGGTGACGCGCCTGATTCAAATGCAAAGCACGCGGCCGCAATCGCCGAGCGCGCGGACGAGGCCCTGGCGTTGGCGTCGATTTTCGAAAGCAAGTTCGCGGTTGAGCACGACGAAACGTTGTGGACAATACAGATTGACGCCGAGGACGACAACGTGTGGCGTCCTTGCTTCCTAGAAATTCACTCCCCCCCGAACGACCTGTACCCTATTAGTGGCTTGCCGCTGATATCGGTTCGCCACGCGAACCTGCCCCCCGCGGTGAAGCGCGGCGTCGCGGCTTCCCTGGCGACCGTCGCGTTCGCGGAGAAAGGAGCGCCGTGTGTCTTCGCGCTCATTGAGTGGCTCAAGGAGTTCCTTCCCGCGATTCTTGGCGAGCACGGCGTGATGGATGAAGAAGCTATGGCTCGTGCAGCGCAAGTTGCAGCTGAAAAAGAAGCTAAACTGGAACAAGAAGCCTTAGCGTCCGCGAAGCGGGACCTCGGGTTCCTGCAAGGAATGACCGCAATTGAGCGCACGTTTGCGAAAGGGGAGTTACAACGCGAAGCGGAACTTGCGACGCTTGCGCGGAAAAAGGAACGCAGAGCCGCTTATTTGCGGGTTTTGATGGAATCGGAGGCGAAGACGAAGGAAACAGGAGAGGATGATGATGAGGAGGAAGAAGAGGAAGAAGAGGAGAGTGGCGACGAAACGAGGCAGATGGATGTGCAGACGATGGATACTGAGGCTACTGAAACAGAAACGATCGAAGCGACGACTGCGGCGAGTAATGATCAGTTCGAGAATGCAAACGCCGTGAAAACTTCAATTGCCGTACCGTCTTCGGACGACGACGTTTTGCGAAACCGCTTGGACCGGTGGGAAGCCGAGCACACACGACGGGTGGAGGCTGCATCTGCGGCCGCATCCACTGCCGAAAACGCACGTGGAAATTTCCTTTCGTTCGAGGGGGAGGTTCTTATTCAGCCGAACGCGGCGCGCACGAAAAAGAAAGAGCGCGAAGAAACGGCTGCGATGGTGATGGCGATGGACATGACAAAGAAAGAGGCGGAGAGGGCGGCGTTGATGGCCACCGCGCAAGGACGTCGCTCGATCGCGAGGAGTGATTTATACGAAAACGCTAGGGCGGACTTGTTCCGAGCTAGTGTGTCGGGGCGCGAAAATACCGGGGACGGACCGAAACCGAAAAACTCGTGGCTTGCCAAGCACGTCAAGAGTGCTGCCATTTTCGACAAGGAGCTCGCGGAGGATACGGACGAAACCGCGGACGGCGACACGATTGAACACGACGAAACCACTTTAGCGGCGGCGGAGGTACTTGCGAAAGGTTCGTGCGGGGTACCGAAAGAGGCGTTACGCAAATCCGCGGCCGCGGACGCATCCGCCCCGCGCGCCGCGCAGATATCAAAGCGCCTTCTGCGACTCGAAAAGGAAAAGCAAAGGGACAAAACGTGGGTGGAGATGCAGGCGAAGGTACGGCCGGGCGCGCGTTTCCCAAATCCGTCAACACACTGTTTTACCGAAGCTGGTGACTGTTTGTCCATACATCGCAATATACAAGACGTTAACCCCTTTTCGCGTAACAATCGCAGCGCAAAACCCTCCCCGCGTTCGCTTTACGAAAAGAAACTACCGCGCTGATCAAGAACTGCCACGCCTCCGTGGTTTCCGGCGCGACGGGTTGCGGCAAAACAACCCAAGTGCCGCAGTTTCTTCTGGAGGACGCGATCAACGAAGGACGGGGAGGCGAGACGTCCATAATCGTCACGCAGCCGCGCCGGTACGTATTGGGCCTTTTTCAAATCCTGACACACTGATTGCCCATACAAGGATTGACACTTTTCGTTTACAATCACAGCCTCAGCGCGATGGCCGTGGCGGAGCGCGTGGCGAGCGAGCGGGGGGAGAAAATCGGCAACACCGTGGGGTATAGCATTCGCCTCGAGTCGCAGGTATCGAAAGACACGCGGTTGCTTTTCTGCACCACCGGGATTTTGTTGCGAAGGCTGCAAAGCGACCCTGACCTAACCGGCGTGTCCCACGTCGTGGTGGACGAGGTGCACGAACGCGACGTGCTTAGCGATTTCCTGTTGGTGCGGGGCTTTCCCACTCACCACGCTCCGCTGGTCGCGATTGCCCATATTCGTCCTGCGTCCTCGACTATTACGACCAGAAGGGCGCATTCCCTCGGACTGTTACCACGACTGTTTTCGTAATACTATGGAGACAGTATTTCCAATCCCTCATACTATGGAGTACAAGATAACTTTTCCAATCCCTCATACCAATCCCGGAAATACACGCGGTCCGACCGACTGACCCTTTCTTTTCCATCGTGCCAGGTGATTCTCCGGAAACTGTGTTCGCGCCGTCCCGATTTCCGCCTCGTCGCCATGAGCGCCACGGTGGACGCGGATTTGTTCGCCAACTATTTCGGCCAAGTCGTACCCGGGAAAATTGGACTGCTGGAGATCCCAGGCCGCACGTTCCCAGTGGCGGAGTACCGGTTAGAAGACGCCCTGGAAGCCACCGGGTACGTGGTGGACCCCGACGGCGAGTACGCGTTGGGGTCGGAGGCGAACGCTAATTCGCGGTCCGTCGCCGGTAACTCGTCGCGGCGGTTCAACGCGGTTTCGGGCGGGGCTACCGATCGGAACGCAAAAACCACGCAAGCGCTGAAAGAATCGTTGGAGCGAACTTCGTTGCTTGATGACGTCAGTGAGACAACAAGAGCGATGTACGGCAACTCCGGGTACAGCGACCAAACCCTTAAGTGTTTACAGGTACGTATTGCTCGTTTCCCAAATCCGTCAGCACACTGTTTTACCGAAGCTGATGACTGTTTGTCCATACATCGCGATATACAAGACTGACACTTTCTTTTTCCCATCACAGACCATGGATGAGGAAAAAATAAACCTCGAGCTGATCGAGGCGCTAGTGTCCTTGATCGCGAACGAGTACGAGGACGGGGCGATTCTTATTTTTCTTCCCGGGATGGCGGAAATCCGAGGGCTTCACGAAATGCTGCTTTGCGAGCTTCCGGATGTGGACACAAAATTCGTGCTAGTTCCCCTGCACAGCACGTTGTCCAGCGAAGAACAGAAACGGACGTTCGCGACGCCGCCCCCCGGAGTTCGAAAAGTCGTCATGGCCACCAACATCGCGGAAACCTCAATCACCATCGACGACGTGGTTTTCGTAATCGACGCGGGCAGGGTAAGGGAAACCATGTACGACCCGGTGACGCGGATGAGCTCGTTAGTCACCTCCTGGTGCTCAAAAGCATCAGGCAGACAACGAAGGGGACGCGCCGGAAGGGTCAGGGAAGGGTACTGCTTTCATTTATATTCCTCGGAAAAAGAAAAAACGCTCGCGCCGTTCGCGACGCCCGAGATTTTAAGAGTACGGCCTTGCGCGTTTCCCGAATCCTGACTCTCTGTTTGCCGATTGTCCAGATTAGTTACGTAATATACATCACGAAAGACTGACACTTTGTTTTACCTATCGTAAGGTACCCCTGGACGCGCTGTGTCTGCAGATCAAAATTTTAAAACTCGGCGACGTGCGCGAGTTTCTTCGAAACGCAATAGAGCCGCCGAGCGACTCAGCGGTGGATTCAGCGCTCGCGAGTTTACACGAACTCGACGCCGTGGATGACAAAGACAATTTGACCCCCCTGGGGCGACACCTAGCCGAGCTCCCGGTGGACGCGCGCTTGGGGAAGGTGCGGCCGTAGGGGCTTTCACGAAATCCCGCCGACTGTGTCAAGCCCCTCTGTGACGTCCACTGGTCATTGGAAGTGCACTACTAGTAACTCTTACCAGTATTCGCGGCTCTTACAAATACATCACAAGTGTACTGTTCGGCCCAATTACTCTAAGTGCCCTGTGTCCGGCCCGATTACTCGGACCCCAATCCCCCATACCGTAAGACTCCAAGACTGACACTTTTTTTTCACAAGCACAGATGATCCTGTACGGCGCGATGTTTTCGTGTCTGGATCCGATTCTCACGATCGCGGCGGGGTGCGGTTTCCGGAGCCCGTTTTTGACCCCGATGGAAAAAAGAGACGAGTCGGATGCTGCTCGCAGGAAGCTAGCAGGCTTTGGCCCTGGTCAAACAAGCGACCACTTGACGTTAGTCGCGGCGTACTCCGGGTGGATCGAGGCGTCGCGAAAAGGGAAACAATACGAACGAGACTTTCTGAACCGAAACTTTCTGTCCATCCAAACCCTGAGGCAGATCAGCGAAATGCGCACGCAGTACGTCTCGTTGCTTGACCAGATCGGTTTTCTTGGGATCCACTCGGGGTTGTTTAGTGGTGTGGATGACACGGAGGATGACATTAATCCGGGTAAGAGTGATGATTTGACGAGTATAAACGGCGTCGACGCCGCGGAAACGACCACGGCTGCGAAACCCGGCGGCTTGCCGAAACCACTCGGTTTATCCGCAACCGCCGCGCCGTTCTCTTTACCGTCTCCAAAACAAAAGGCGTTACCAACCGTTACGAAAGGGCAGGGATTTTCCAACAAAAACCAAAGAACCCAAGAGTGTTTGCGCGTCGCCAGTGTCAACGCCGGTAACGAACTTTTAGTACGCGCGTGTATCTGCGCCGGGTTGTACCCGAACGTCGCGACGGTTGCGGGGGGTGCGGACGAAAGTAACGCCAACAAAAACGGCCAAAACGGCCAAAATGGCATCGGAAAGCCCCTCACCATGCAGACTCGTTTCGCGAACGCGGGGAAGCAGAAGATCTTGACCAAGGGGGACGGGGAGGTTTCTTTGCATCCGACTTCCGTGGTTTTCGGGTGCGAAAAATTCGCCACTCGGTTTCTGGTGTTCCACGAAAAAGTCAAAACCACCAAGGTGTATTTACGCGACGCGACGTTGGTCACGCCGTACCCGTTGCTGTTATTCGGGGGCAAAATCAAGGTTGACCACGAGAGGCAGGTCGCGACTTGCGACGGGTGGATTCGTTTCCGGGCGAGCGCTCGCGTGGCGGTGCTTTTTAAAAACCTGCGGAAAGAGCTGGACCTGGTTTTGATGGCGAAAATAGCGGCGCCTGGCATGCGCGTCGCGGACGGCGCCAAGGAGTTGGTGCGGACAATAGTGGAGCTGCTGGAAAGCGAACACAGTGGGCAAAGTGATACACAAAGTAGCGCGGTAACAGACATTTCGCGGTCAGCGGGGGGGGACGCGAGTGCTGGTCATACTCCGGATGGGACTGATGGGAGCACGGGTACGGAGACGAGTACTGGGACGGGTACTGCCGGTCCTACCGGTACTACCAGTACTACTGGTAGTACTCCCAGTAGTACTAGTACCAGTAATACTACTACTACTGCTGGAGAAACGAGAAGGGGGTGAAACCGCCGCGGTCGTGAAGCGTTAACGTGTATCGTAATACGAATAGAGAACTAAAGTAAAAGAGAACCACACGCAAGCCGCCGTATGAAGATTTTATTAACACTACCGACCCCGCGCTACCGCCGGCAGAACCTTCGCCGTGACCCACGCCGTGACCTGCGTTTCCGTTGTGTCCCTGGACACGTCGATTTCCAGCCGCGCGCACACTCTCAACCCGCCGCTCGCCAGCATGAGCCGGTCCAAAAGCGCACCCGCTTGGTTGCAATCCGAGGCGCAGTTTTGTTTCGACCGAAACGCCGCGCGTTCCATCGTCGCGTCGTTGTCCCCGACCGCGACGACGGCGTAGCGCACGAATCCGTACCTACTGGTACCTGCGTCCGTGGCGGGAAGGGGCGCGAGGAGGTGGCATGGTGATTGTAAAAAGGAAAGTGTCAGTCGGGTACAGTCGACGGTATAATCAATCGCGCAGGCGGAACGTGTTCAATGGGAAATACGCACCGTCGGACGCGCCACCGCGGCCGCGAGCGTAGTCGTCTTTAAACACGCGTCGCGCTTCCCACACTTTGGTCGTGCTTCTTGTTTTGCCACACGCCGCCATCAAATCGCGAATGAAACTCACCGCCCCGTCCGCGGGGTTCTCGAACTCCCCGGTTTCCACGACGAACACGAAAAAGACGCCGTTTGTGTTGTTGTCTGGGTGTGCGGTACCGTCTTTCACAGCAACGACTCCCGTACTTTCCGCGTCTCCGCGGTCCTCACAGGTCACCGCGACTCCCGTGACGTCCACGTCGTGTGTGCGTGAGGTGTCGTCTTTCACAGCAACGACTGCGGTACTTTCGGCGTCTCCGCGGTCCTCACCAGTGCTTTCCTGACCAGTCACGGCCACGATGTCGAACCCGGCGTCCGGGTAATCTGCGATTTGGAACGTTTTCGTTTTCGTGGTTGGCGACTGCGACAGCAACACCCGCGCCAAAACAGAAGCGACCTCGCACGCGATGTCGCCGCCGTGCAGAATACGAACCTCGACCGGCATCGCGAGGGAAGTGTGACTCACGGCAGGGAGGCGCGGCGGTGAGTGGGGGCGAGAGACCGAGAGACCTAATCTTTGTGAGGTGCCGACTGCTAAATTTTTCAAGCTGGCTGGGACTTGACGACGAAAAATATCGTCAGCGTTTCGGGAGAGCTCGTCGCGCGAGGCGCCCGTGCGCGCGTTTCTCCCCTGCATGGCGGCGCTCACCCTGACCCGCGAGGTGCAGGTTCGCGCGCGAATCAAATCCATGTGCGTCCTTTGTCCTCGTCGCCCGCGCACCACGAACGGGTGCCAACCGACTGGTTCATCGAGAGATCGCCGGGGGGACGACCCTTTCTCCATCTTGTCATCCTCTCGGACACCGATCGGCCTGTGTTCGTGACCGAATCGGCAATCTAAGTCGCGGATACACACGCGTACACGCACCATTCGTCCCACGTCGCACCAATTGTACTGACCTGCCCTCCCACACATCATCCACCACCGTTAGATACAACAAGCGCCAGCACGATTTCTCGCAACTCAAGGAATACAACGATTACTTGGAACTCGTGGAGGATTTCGTGTTCAGTCTGTGCGAGGGCGTCGACGCGCGGGCGACGGAAACCAAGGTTGAGCTGTACCGACGGGAAAACATGGGCGATATCGCGCGGCGACAACAGAGGAATCACGACGAGGACCGACGCGTACGCGAGATCGCGGGTGTCAGCGGTACTAATGGTAACACTAATGGCTTTCAAAACAAAGACGACGACGACGATAAGTGGAAACCTCGGCGGATGTCAAACCCTCTGGAAAGCGACTTGGACGAAACCCCAGGGCCGGGCGGAGTTGGTAACAAAGCAGGTGGCGGTTTCGGGGGTTTGTTCGGGTACACCCCACAAGACCCCGTTGGGGCGAACCCGGGTTTCGAAACCGGCGCTTCGGCGCAAGTGATGGCGGTGCCGATTGACGCGGCGCCCGTCCCGATGAGCGCCGGGAAGATGATGGAACCGGGAAACGGAATGCACGTGCACCACGGCGGGTGGGACGACGAAATGCTTGCCGATCCGGTGAGAAGGGCGAAACGGGAGGTGGACATCGCGAACGCGTGCGGGGTGGATTTAACGAAACTTGGCCGGGCGCGGGCGGCGGGTGAGGCGCTTGCGAGCGTGTTTTGTTAACTTTACGAATCGTCCGTTTACGTCTTCCATGATGCATACGTTCACGTGAAACACCGTGCACCCTACTTGGCGCGAGGTACTACTCTACGTGGCGTGAGGTACTACCCTACGTGGCGTGAGGTACTACCCTACGTGGCGCGAGGTACTACCCTACTTCGCTCGTGTACTACCCTACGTGGCGTGAGGTACTACTCTACGTGGCGCGAGGTACTACCCTACTTCGCTCGTGTACTACCCTACTTGGCGCGAGGTACTACGCGCAACGTACCGACGCACCACACTTCCTACCCTCCACGGCCTTGGTACCGCCCCGTTCGACGCGCTTTCGCGTCGCCGCGCGCGGTGCATGGAATCCCGGACCGCGGCGTGCGCTCGGTCCGTCGCCGGTTGCACCTCGACCGCGAAACGCTTCGTTTCTGTTTCTTCGTCCGCTCACGTTGGATGGGTAACAAAGCGTGACGCGGGTAAGGAAGGGTGGGACTCGACGCGCGCGCGTTTGCGTTTCGCAACCAGTGACACCGTACGTTTGGTCAACGCTTTGGTCAACCGCCCGCCGGGCGCCGGGCGGGCGCGAAGAGGAACCGCAACACGTGCTGAATCCACGGTTTCCGCAACTCCTCGACTCGCATCCCAATCGCCCTGCCGCGCACAAATAGCACACCCGCTTGTTCCCGTTCGGGAGTTCCGGGGGAACCCGGAAGGTGCGGTGCGCCGCGCGAAGGAACCGCGCCAGTGTACGCCAGCCGCCGCGAAATCGACGTTTAACACGCACGCCCCGAGGGCGTGTGTCGTTCCAGGCAGGAACGCGAAACTGCCGATCGCTGACGCGAGACTTCGAACTGGAGCCAGAACACACGGCTGCGCAAGGCCATCGGCGTGGGGTGGCGTGTTCTGTTCGCAAGCCAGGCCAGGCACCGCGAGAAGGTCACGACGTTGTGCGCCCACGACGTTTTCTCGACGAGACGGGCGCGGTACGCCCGGTCAATCGCGGGGGGTGGGCCGGGCCAGCGCGCCGTCGCACACCTTTGGGCGACGCCACTTTAGGGTGTAGGGTTCGGGGTTACGCGAACGCGACGTACACGGCGCAAATAAGTTGAGGGACGCGGACACGCGGCCGCACGTGGTGAAGGTGATCTCACCAAGACGGCCCGATTTTCGTTACCGGCAAAGAAGCGAAACGGCGTGACCACGACGCGGTTATTCCCGGGTCTCACAACGGCGTTCGAGTTGTACCAAGGACGTGCCCCGAAACCTTCCCCAGGACTGCGTCGAAACCACGTGGCCGCGTGGCCGGGTGTGTCGTTAGGGCGGACGCGAGTTGCAGAAAAAAACGAGGAAATGTAGAACGCTCGTTTCTTCTCACTTTTTCTCTTTTGGAAGCTTCTTTGCGTCTTTTTCGGAGTTCGGCCGTTTCCAAATCGTCCTGGTCGCCACTTCAGCGCGCGTATCTTCCCCGTGACCGATTAGCCACCCGGGCGAAATTCAAGCCACGGGGTGCTCTTCCCAAGGTCTCCTCCACCTGTGCGCCGTTTCGCGTGCGGGTGATCGGTCACGGGGAGATGCCGAATGGAACACGACTCGGTTTCGTTTCGCACGTTCTTGGAAAGCGCACACTTTTCCAAAAAATCCCCGCGAATCTCCTTCCACGGGTGAAAACGCCTGCCAGCTGGCAAAGTAGGCGCCGTTGTTGTTTTTCGGTGATTGCGCGGTGTGTGCCACGCCAACCACTGCCGTGCGCGTCGCGACGGCAGCTCGCGTGTCCCCCGAGGTCTCCATGACCGCCTCGCTCGCAAGTTCCTTCGTGGGGACACGCGTGGTACTCCCCACCGCCGCGGGGAAACGCAAATCCTACCGTGGCTCGCTGCTTGTCTCAAATTGCGGCAACTGCAGTCGCCGCGATCTGTTCGCCGGCCTGGTGACCAGCGCGACGTCCACGTCTCGTTTAGGGTCGCCGCGAGATGATGTTTCGGGCAAGGCGAGACAATTGTACGACGCCCAGTTCGCGAAAACCATGGACGTGGGGATGGCGGACTACGAACAGGCGATGGTGATGGTGAAACAGGGACTGTTTTCGGGCTTAGCGGGGAAAGACATTCTGGAGATCGGCATAAACACGGGGGTTAACCTGCGGTACATGGTCGGCGCGCGGTCCGTGGCGGGTGTGGAGCCCAACGTTGAGAGTTTCAAATACGCGCAGCAAAGCGCAGAGAGATATGACGTACCTTTGGTTTTGAAGAAAGGCGTGGGCGAGGATCTGCCGGTCGCGGACGCTAGCGTCGACGTGGTGGTGAGCACGCTTGTGATGTGCACGGTAACGGACGTGGCCGCCGTGGCGAGGGAAGCGAAACGAGTGCTCCGCCCGGGAGGCCGGTACCTGTTCCTTGACCACGTCGCCGCCCCAAGTGGGACGCCGCTTTGGTTTTTACAGAACCTGTTCGACCCCCTGAACCGGCTGGCGTACGAAGGGTGCTGTTTAACTAGGGACCCCGAGCTCGCGATCGCGAGCGCGTTCGGACAAGAGTCGGTAAAAACAAACCGGTTCGTCGCCGGGTCGGTGAAAAACAGCTGGCTCGTGGGGAAGCAAGACCCGTCGCGACGAAAAGCAACAGACATAATCGAGCCGCACTTCCTTTTAGCTCCGACGCTCGTGGGCGTGGCCACGGCGTAGCGCAACTGAAATGAAAAAATAGGATGATTCTATAAGAAAGTAAAGCGAGTTTCACGTGGCAATCGAATGGCAGTCATGTGTATATAAAAAATGGAAAATACAGCGCCGCGCGCGCCAGAACCTACCTCCCATCGAACTCGTCTCTCGCGTCGCGTCGAATCGCGCATTTCCAAAAACCGGGTATAAATTTAGCGTCCGGGCGGCATGTGCGCCGAGCTCCACCCCGAGCTCGTGGGTTTGTCGTCGTCGTTGCCGGCGGACGCAAGCGGGATTTTGATCGAGGGCGCGAACGCGGTTGAGGGCGACGCCGCGGCGCTTTGTGAGGTCGAAGCGCCCCAGGCTTTCGGCGCGGGCTTGGGCGACGCCGCGGCGACGGCGACGCGCTCCTGCGTGGTGGCCACCGCTTTCTTCACAGCGGTTGGCACCGGCACGGCGTTGTTCCTCTGCGTCTCCGAGACGGGGAAGGGGGTTTTGACGGGCACAGAGGGCGCCTTGGGGGTCGCGGGGACCACCTTAGTGTCAACCACCTTCGTCTCCGCCACCACCTTGGTCTCAATCACGACGTCCGTGAAAACCGGCCCCGCCGCCTTGGCCACCACCGGCGGCGCGGCGCCGGCGTCCCGCGTCGCTTCATCTGTCGCCGTCGCCGCCGCGGCGAGCCACGACCGCTGACGCAACGCGCGCTTGGTGTTCTCGGCGCCGCCGCCGGTTGCGGCTTGCTTGGCCCGGAACCGCGCGACCGTGGCGGACCCGCCCACGCGGCTGTACACGTCGTCGTCATCCGCGGCATTGGCCGCGGCGTTGGCCGCGGCGGCGCTGACAACAAGCGCGTTGTTCCGCTTCGCCGCGGAGGCCCGCAGCGCGACGTCCGCGGCGTTCGCGTCCTTGCCTTCCCCGAACCACAGCTCTGAGGATACTTCCAGGGTTTTTTTGCCGTACTTCTTGGCGAGGCCCCACAGGCCGGCTGATTTCAGGTTGGCGTCGGTTTTGGCAGCCTTCACCGTGGCCGCGAGTTGCTGGTTGTTCGTCTCGCTCGCGCCGCCCGTTTCAGAAAGCAACGCGATGACCTTCCTGTCAGCTTCCCACGCGGTTTTGAACTCCACCACGGCTTCGTTTGCGTTTGTCAGGTCAAGCGTGAGCTGCGCGATGGTTTCGTCCTTGCTCTTTTCACCTAAAGGCACGCCAACACTCTTTTTCAGCGCCGCGCTTGTTTTCTCCGCCGCCGCCGCCCGCGCTTCCGCCGCCGCCTCCAGCTCAACCGCGACGTCCAACTCCAATTTCAACGAAGAAATCAACCTCTGGTCCGTGCTTCGCGATTCCAAAACCTCCGCAGCTTTTTGCGTAATGACCTTGACCTTGGCAAGCTCCTCGGCGCCTCGCGCGAGCTTGCGTTTCAGCTCCTTTACCTGATACAAATAACAAGAAAGTGTCAGTCTCTCGTAATGTGTATTACGTAAACAGTCAGGGAGTCTTGTATGGGCAGAGGGAATAACCGTCCCTTCGGAGGACGAGTATGGGCAATCGCAGAGGCGGAATTGTTGTGGGTGGGACACACGAACCTGCGCGTTGCTTGTTTCAAGCGCCGCGACGGCTTCCGAGAGTTTCCCGCGCAAAAGCGATTCGCTTGACGAGGAGGACTCGTCAAGAGACGCGACGAGGTCCGCGGCGCCAAGCGCTCGGGCGGCGACAAGAGCTTGTGTGTGCTCCACAACAAGCGACTCGATGTGTCTAGAGTGAAGGTTCTCAAGGGACTGAGATAAATAAATGAAAGTGTCAGTCGTGTATGGGCAATCAGTCGGCGGAATGTGTTGGGTGGGAAATACGTACCTTCACGCGGTCGTCCACCGCGGACGCCACGGCGGCGGCGGTGGCGGAGGCGGCGCGTTTCGTTTCCTTCGCCGCGACAACCGCGGCTTCCGCCGAGCGCTTCTCCCTGGCGGCCTCTTCGCGTCGACGCTTCAGGGCCGCGGTGGACGCGACATCAGCCGCAGCCGCGACCGCCGCGCGCTTCGCGGAAGCCTTGAGCTCAATCTCAGTCGCGCTGCGCTTCACGCCGTAAACGGTGGGGGCGGGGGCGGTAACGGTAACGGGGGCGGGCGCGGCGGCGGGAACGGGCGTCGCGGCTACTGCCACGACGGGCGTGGCCGACGCCGGCGCCGACACCACGGGGGGCGGGGGGAACGCGGGGGTGGGAACCGCGTTCGCCGCGAACGGCGCAAACGCGACCGCCGCCGGGAAAACGGGTGTGACCACCGCGCTCCTCGTCGTGGTGGCTTCGAGCGCCGCCTTGGCGGCTGCCATTTCTTCGCGCGCGGCGGCGAGTTGCGCCTCGGCCACGGCCTTGGCCTTGGTGAATTCCCTCTGTCTCATCTGCGCGGGGGTTAGTTCGGGAGTTAGTTCCTTTGCCGCCGCGACGGGCGCGACGGGCGCGACGACCACCTTCGCCGCCGCTTGCGCAGCCTTCGTTTTCATCGCGAGCTGTTCCATCTGCGCCTTCACTTTCTTCGCCGCGTCCACCTTGACCCTGGCCTTGTCCATGGCGATGTCGGCTTCTTGTTGCAGGCGTTTCTTCAAAACCGCCAGCTCGTCGTCACCAAAGTCGCCGTGCGAGTGTTCGTCAGCGGACGCCGCCGCCGACGCGGCGGTTTCCGCCTCCGCGTTTCTCTGCGCCGCCTCATGGCGAACGCGAACCATCATCTCCGCCGCCGCCGCGATTCTTGCGTGCAAATCCTCCTCCTCCTCAACTGCCGCGATGGCGTCCGCCTTGCCCACGTCCGAGATTTGCGTCTCGAACGCGAGCTCCAGCGCCGCGACGGTGTCCGTGGCGTTTGTGATTTTGGAATCGCCGGCGGGGGTACCCGTGCCACCCGCCACGCGGTCGATCCTCGCCCGTGACTCCGCCTTCAGGTCCAGGTCTTTGTTAACCTCGTTCGCCACGATCGCGGCGATTTTTCCGGGCGCGTAGTACTCCGGTTCCTTGACCAAGTTCGCGGCTATTCTCAAAAGCGAAAGCTGTTCGCTATTCGGCGCGAAAAGAGGCGCGTCCTGCCCGAACTCCGTGTCGAGGTTGTACCGTCTGCGCACGTCGTTCAAGTTACCACCCGCGAGCATCTCCAGCTTGAGGTCAACAAGCGCGGCTTGGTACTCCCTTACTTGCCACTCCCTTGAAGTGTTTTCCGGTTTCCCGGCGTCTTCCCACCGCACGAACGACCGAATCTCGGTCAGCTTGGCCGGGATGGTCACCGAGTCAAGCATGCCTTTGGGAAGCACCTTCCCCAAACGGAACTCGACTAGGTACACCGCGTCCGCGGTCAAACGAGCCTCGCGTTGCGCGTCCGTTTCGGTAGGTTCGTCTTGTTGGGGTTGCGACCCCAACGGAAGCGCGCGACTCGTCGCGAGGCGTCGTAACGACCGAGGGCGCGCCGAGGGAACAACGGCCTGGACGCGTGATGCGACGCGGCGTGAACCGGTGGGCGCGCGAATTGGGCCCGCGACGAGGCTCGGCGCGCCGCCTAGGGCGACCACGGGGAACGCCATCGGGGAGGGAGGGGATGTCTGCGAGCGTGCGTGGTGCGCGCGCGTGTGGCGAGGGCTCGAACGGTCCGAGGATACACAGCCGGATGAGAGGCGATTCAAAAAAACGAGGGTGACAACACGCAGGTGCGTTTGAATTTTTGCCAGCTGGCCGATTCGCTAGGCAGTCGAAACGGTCATCAGCTCGCGGCTCGCGGCGGTCTCCGCGCGGACGATGTTTCGACAGCCTCGCCTCATCACAGTTGGCACCAGTTTGCATGTCGCGCCGCGGGTGCCTCGCGGCCGGACGCTCGCTGCGGGGCGCGTTCGCGCCCGTGTTGGGTGCGTCGTGGTCCGGCGCGCGTTTAGACACGCCGAGGGTTACGCCCTGGGTGCGACCGCGCGTGGTCGATGAAGGGCCTCCTTCGGGGGTCGATGCGAAGACGAAGATGAAGAGCGCCCGCCGACAAACGCGTACGCATATGTCGACGGCGGTACGACACAGCAGAGGCGTTTCCTCAACCCACGGCGTGGGAAACGCTTTTCGCGACGATGTGACGATACGCAACACCGAGATGGACATGGACAACACAAAGCACCCGTGGGAAACCGTGGTTGGCCTGGAGCTCCACGTGCAACTCGCGACGAGGACGAAGCTGTTTTCCAACGCGCTGCGAATTCCTCTGCACGAAAAGAACACATCTGCTGAAACATCTGAAACAAACACGCGCGTCGCGCCCTTCGACGCGGGCTGGCCTGGGGCGTTGCCTAGTTTGAACATGGAGGCGGTGGGCTTAGCGGCGAGGTTGGGTGTCGCCTTGGGCGGTGTCGTGCAAAAAAAAAGCGCGTTCGACCGGAAACACTACGCGTACGCCGACCAGCCGCACGGGTACCAGGTGGGTTTTTTTTTTAAATTGTTGAAGACACGGGAGATGACTGTTTGCTCAGGCGCGGTCGTCTGACTACCGCCCTTCCCACCGCGACTTCGAACCGACAACCCCAACGACAATAGTACCACCCACTAACCACCTCTGCAACGTCACGTCCGACGTGTTACCCCCGTTCTCACTGAATACTCCAGGTGACGCAGAAACGATTTCCGATTGTGTTGGGGGGCGGGTTGGATTTCTTCGTGGACGAGGACGACACCGCCGATGATGGTGACTCCAAAAAAGAAAAAGGGCTACCCCAAAGACAAAACAAGGTCCACCTTCCCATCGAGTGCTTCCAGCTCGAAACAGACACGGGGAAAAGCGCTTTGGTTCGAACCCGGGAAGAGTCTGGTTCGGGTACGAAAGAGTCGGTTCCACACGATACACCAACAAAAAAGCAAGAATGGTTGGTGGATTACAACCGCGCGGGCAACGCGTTGGTTGAGATCGTTTGTTTGCCTTCGTTGCGGTCCGCGAAAAGCGCCGCGGCGGCGGTGCAGGCGTTCCAGCAAACCGTCCGGTTCCTGGGCGTGTCCGACGCGAATATGGAGGACGGGTCCTTGCGCGTTGACGTTAACGTCAGCGTGCGGAGGGTGGAAAGGTCTTTCGCGAGTAGTGACGGAAGGAGTTCTGACTCGAGTTCTGACTCAAGGTCTTCGGCGAGTAGTGACTCGAGTTCGGAGCCGAGTAACGACTCGGGTTCTTCGGCGATTAGTGACGGAAGGAGTTCTTCGGTGAGTAGTGACGGAAGGGGTTCTTCGGCGAGTCGTGACTCGTTCGGCGCCCGGTGCGAAATCAAAAACCTGAACTCGTTGAAAAGCGTGGCGAAAGCGGTGGCGTACGAAGCGAAGCGGCAAATTCAAATACTGCAAAGTGGAGGTGTGGTGACTCAGGAAACCAGGGGCTACGACGAAAAGAACGACGTGACCTTCACGTTACGGAAAAAGTCAGACTTAGTGGAGTACCGGTTCGCGCCCGAGCCGGACGTGCCGGCGGTTGTTTTCTCCGAATTTGAGGTTTTGCAAATTCAAAAACAACTCCCCGAACTGCCAAACGCCGCGCTTCTGCGGCTCACCGATTTGTTTGGAAAGCACAAGCTTCGGTATGAACTGTCAAAAAAAATTGCCGCGCACCCCACCACGCTTGCCTTTTACGAAGCCGCGCTTGTTGCGGCGGGGGCGGGGAAGCACGGTACCTTTCAAGTTACCGACGACGAAAATATCGAGCACAAAAGTGAAACTGAAACAAACGATGATGCCAAACACGGGAACGAAACACCCAAGCCCACGGACGTCGCGCACTTCGTGGTTGGCGAGCTCGTTGGTGCGGCGAAACGATTGGGGCTTGTTGTTAAGGCAAACGCGCCGTTGTCGTGCTTACCGGAAAGTGCGTCGGCAGAGTTAGTTGGGGAGCTTCTTCGGTTGGTGGGTTCAAATTTAATCACGGCGCGGATGGCGAAAAAAACAATAGCCGCGATGCTCGCCGCCGAGAAGGACGCGAACGGATCGTACCCGACCGCCACTGAGACGGTCGCGGTTTTGTTTCCGTCGAGCGGCGATGACGGGGAACGTCAATCGGGACTTGGCGATTCGCACACGTCAAAAGACTCGTCTCACGAAAAGGACGTACAAACCTTGTGCGCGAGTGTTCTCGCTTCAATGCCCGAGCAAGTTTCCCTTTTCCGCGCCGGCAAAACGCGCGTGATGGGTTTGTTCGTGGGCGAGGTTTTGAAACGCACGCACGGAACCGCGGACCCGCGAGTGGTTTCGCGCATCTTGAAGGGACTGATGGAAGACACTACGGAGTGATGTGTACGTGTCGTAGTAGTTACACTCTAATACAAGGAATACTTTCATTTATTACAAGTCACTCACACCGCTTTGATGACTCCGAAGGCGACCACCGGCCCGGCGTCGCCGTCGTCTTTCTCGGTTTTGAAATCGTCCGCAAACGCGTGTACCACCACCGCTTTCCCCACGATGTTGGTGAGTTTTCCCGGTTTCAGGGAGATGTACGTGTCCTTGATGGGTTTTGCGTCGATACCGATGTTTACGTTACCGAGATCCCCCGCGTGCCTGTTCCACTGGCACCCTTCCCCAACGAAGTGACACGCGCTCGCTCCAAACTTCTTAATCGAATCCGGCGCGCCGTGCGGCCGTCCGTCCGGGTTGAAAGAAGCCCCTACACTGCCAAACTCAACCACTCCATCAAAGTCGTGCACGTTCATTCCGTGCGCGCCCGGGGGAAGGCCGACTATTTTCGGCGTCACAAACACGACTTCCTGGTTGGATTTGTTCAGCGCTGATTCGAAGGTTATGACACCGGACACTTGCTCGTACCCTTTCACCGCGACCAACGTTGCGACGAAGGTGGTGGGAGCGGGCGGGGTTTTGGCGAACACTGGGGCGGGGTTCGTGAGAAGCACCAAAGACGCGGCGAGCGCGGCACAATGGTTGGAGAGCTTGGTGGGCACAAATGACACGTCAGATTTCGTTTTCTTCGTCTCGGCACGACTCGCGACGGTCACGCGCGCGCGCGGCTTGGAAACCCTCGACACGCGGCTCGTGACGCGCGATGGCGTTGGCGCGCGTGCGGCAACGAGGGAATACATCTCGTGAAACGAACACGCGCGGCTGGATGTGAGGGTTCTGATGAACCGGATAAGGAGAAAGAGAGTTACGAAGATCGAGAGGAACGTATCTCGAAAGATCGAAAACGATTTCGGAGTTTAAGAAATGCGGAGAGAGGAGGACAGAGCGACGTGGTAACAGATAGTACTACTGTGGTACCAGACCGTCCTTTTATTTCGAATTCAAACCCTACAACGTATTCCTGTGGTACCCGATCCAGGTGTCTTTCGGCCTGAACGCCGCTTTCCGCGCGTGACTGGCTTCCTTGTCAACGTCTTTAGCGCGACACCACGTCCCGCGCTCCGTCAAAAAACACTCGTCTTTTTTGAAGTACTTCCCGTTCCAACACCGCACGTAACCGCCTTTTTCGAAACCCTCCTTGATGTCCATGAACAGGTTGTACGTCTCCGTGCCTTCCTCAGCGCCTAGCTTGAACCGCAAGCTCATCTCTTCTTCGGACTTCACTAAACTGTTTCGCCAAAGAATCGGAATCGCGGCATCGTCGGGGTCGGGTTCCCATGGGTTGCTTTTGAGTTTTGAAGAAAAGTGTCAGTATTGTATGGGCAAACAGTCGGAGGGATTTGGGAAATGCAAGACGTACCTAGGGTCGTTCCACCGGGACTCGATTGATTGAATCTCCGCTTCGTACGAGCGCAGTCGCCGGCGCTCCGCGTCCGTCAACCCGTCAGACCCAGCAAGCTGGTGCGCGCCGTCTCTTTGGAAGGTCTGGTTTCTTCGAATTTCTTCTGTGGGTTTGGGTTTCTCTTCCGAGTTCTTTTTTTCCGACCCTTCAACCGAGTCACCCAACGCCACGCTCCCTCGCGCGATTTCGGTTTCGCTGGGCATCGTGGCGAACGCGGCGGCTTTTGTTTTCTGCAAAAGCGCGGGAATCAACACCGTTTGCAACTCAACAAGCCGGGAGTCGTCCGCGAGTTTCGTGAACCGTTTGAACTCGTCTCGCAGCCAATCCGGGTTGTCAAGCAGATTCTCGCGCATCGCGATGACGGACCACGGCTCAAGCGGAACCTGCCGTTGTCGCTCCCGCGGGTCTTTTTTAAGCTCGGGCATGTAATCATCAAGGGTCACTTCAGACCACTCCTTCCCATAAGGCTTGCCCCCACTTCGGTCCCTGTGGTTGGGAATGCTCAACGACACGTGCGGGTAGTAGTTTTCAATCGCGTGTTGCGTTTTCTTCGCGGGGTCGGCGATTTTGCGAACGCCCGCCGCGATTTCGTCGTCCTCGCTCGCGAGCGGCTTGCACGGCGTGTCCGGCCCTTTCGTGGGAAACGACGTGGACGGCGGGTACGCGTCGAGAATCTCGTTCAGACGCGCGCCGCTGAGGGTGTCGTTGTTCAGAAGCTCGTCGTACGCGATGTCGAACGCCACCGAGTGCGCCGTGACGATCTGCTTGGCGTTCTCCATGGCCTCGTGAATGATCTGAATGATCTTGCGCTCGGCGTACTGGTAGTGGTCGTAATCCGCGGCGCGGCCGTAGCCGTGCATCTTGCGGTTGAACTCGTGCCGGTTCATCTCGCCCGTCGACGCGACTTTCGACTTGCGCGACGCGAGGTGTCGCTCTGGGGTGAAAAGCGTGTCGGGGTCGTACGTGTACGTGGTGACCAAATCGGGCTGACCAAGGGAGTAGTTAACCACCACGTTCCGTACCAGGTCGTTCGCGTCCCTCACGTCGTCGCTTCCGTAGCTCGAAACGTCGCTCCCAAAGTAAACCTCCTCCGCCGCTCGTCCCGCTAACAGCACCTCAACCCTCTCCAACAAACGACCGCGCGTGGGAAACATGTAGTCCTCGTCCCTTTTCCGGTTGTACGTGGTTTGCGTGGGGTCCCGGCCTCGAGGGACGATTGACACGCGCTCCACGGGTTCGATCAAGCCGTTTGCCCGGCAAAGCACGCTCGCCACCAACGCGTGCCCGAGCTCGTGCCGCGTGAGCCGCCAGACCATTTCGTTGGTTTTATCCACGCTGGGGTGCCGTAAACCGTTCGTAACTCGGTCGACGCCCTCCATCACGTCATCGCTGGTGATGAACTCGCCGCCCCGGCGTACGGAAATCGCCGCGGCTTCGTTGCAGATGTTCGCGAGCTCGGCGCCCTGCAACGATAAAAGCCGAAAGTGTCAGTCTCTCGTAATGTGTATTACGTAAACAGTCTGGGTAATCGGGCCGATCAGGGAGGCGGTGTGTGGTGATTGGGAAATACGTACCGATAAGCCCGGCAGGTTCTTGGCGAACTGCAGGGTGTCTATTGTCGGATCCACGTTTCGCTTGGCGAGGTGGATCTGCAGAATCTTGGCGCGCGCGTCGATGCCGGGCAGCGGTACCGTGACTTTCCGGTCGAAGCGCCCTTGTTGTAAAAAAAGAAATGTCAGTCTTGTATATCGCGATGTATGGACAAACAGTCAGAGGGAATAACCGTCCCTTCTGGTACGAGTATATCGCGATGTATGGACAAACAGTCAGGGCAGAGGTAAGACGTCCCTTCGCAGGACGAGTATGGGCAATCAGTCAGTGGAATGTGGTGATTGGGAAAGGCCCTTACCGGGGCGCATCAGCGCGGGGTCCAGCAAATCGGCGCGGTTCGTCGCGCCCACGAAAACAACCCCTGTGTCGGGTGTAAAGCCGTCCATTTCCGTTAAAAGCTGGTTCAACGTCTGTTCGTGTTCCTCCGTGCCCCGCGTACCCGCCGCGGCTCTTTTCTGCCCCAGCGCGTCGATCTCATCCACGAAAATCAAACAAGGCGCGTTGAGCCTGGCTCGCTTGAACAAATCCCTTACTCTCGCTGCCCCGACCCCCACGATGATCTCCACGAACTCGCTGCCGCTCATGCTGTAAAACGGAACCTTCGCTTCACCCGCGATTGCTTTCGCGATGAGGGTCTTGCCTACCCCGGGGCCGCCCTCCATTAGCAAGCCCTTCGGGGGCTTCGCACCAAGTCGCTTGAACTTTTCGGGGTTTTTCAAAAACGCAATCACCTCGTTCAAATCCTCCACGATGTTCTCCAAGCCGCCCACGTCTTCAAGAGTCACGTCGACCTGCGCGTCTTTCCGCGCGTCCGCGCGTGACTGCGCAAACTCCATGGCCTGGATGTAATCCGTGGGAATTGAGTGTTTCCTTTTGATGCCCAAGTAAATGCTCCCGGTGAGAAACGCGAACCCCCCGAACGCGCTCCCTAGGTACTGCAACCCGGTGAACTTGCTGCTGTCGGGTTTCTGGTGGAACGTGTACCAGCTGTTGGTTGTGTTTGCGAAATCAAGCACCGCGCGGTCCATGTCCTCGTTCACGCCGTCCACCCAGAACTCGGTGGGGTCGTTCTGGACCGTAACGACGTACCTGATACCAATAAAAGGAAGGGTCAGTCTTGAGTACGGGTGTACTGTATATCGCGATGGATGAACAAACAGTCACCAGCTGAGAGATAAAACAGTGCACTTGTGCTGTATGTAGTGCCCTTCCTTTCAATGACTAGTGGACGTCACAGAGGGGCAGTAAACAGTCTTGGGATTTGGGAAAGCCCCGACACGTACCTCCGCGCCCGCAGTGGTTCCCGAAAAAACTCGGGCGGCCACTTTTCGTTGCGCTCCGGCGCGTCCCACACCTGGAACGTTTCCAAGTTTCCGCGGGCCATGTGTTTGTGAAAAGCACTGCTCTGCATTTGCGGCATGTTTTGCCACTTCGGTTCGTCACTGTCAGGGTGCCGCCCCATCATCTCCAGGTTCATCACCGCCCGCGGGGCCAAACCCGTTGTTTTCACCCTCGCCTTGTCATCCTTGGCAACCATGTCACCCAGCATAGGGCCTTTCGTTTTGATCCGGTCCTTGGCCCTCGCCGTGAACTGCCGGTAGTTCACGTTCCCCAAACGCTGCTCCGTGGCCCACTGCTCATCCGTCATGCCCCGCGGCCGCAACGACCCGCGCGCCACCACGCGCGCGCCTCGGGTGGCGGTGACGCGCTGGGGAGTGCTCGCCACGTTCGTGTTCGTGTCTTTCTTGATGCCCTCGCGTCCTTCCCCTCCGTTCGTCGATGACGGCGCGCCCGTCCGCGCCGCGGTCGCCCTTGTTGTCGTGCCACCAACCCGTCCGTTCCCGCCCGCCGTGGTTCCAACAACACGCGAATCCACGATCCGGGTCCCGGAAACCGCCGCGCCGAACCCGGGGCGGGCGCGGATGGGCGGATGGGCGTGCAAACCCCCTCGCATCGGCGCTGGTCTCATCGCATTGCTGGATGACGCCACCGGCACGGCGCGCACCGGCGCGGTCGCCATCGCGCGTAGCCGAAGTTTCACCTACCCGTCGACGCAGTTCGAGCGGGACACGCGCCGCAACCCCCGAGGGTTCAACCAAACGCGTAGGTGCGTCGAGGTGTGCGCGTAGAGGTCGCCGACGAGGTTAGGGTCGCGTCGGTGGGACGTCGATAAAATTGCGATGTGCAAATACCAGACTGTTTGCCAGTCAGCACACACTTCACGCACGATCTGAAGCGAAAACCAACGCAACGAAGACGAAGCGTGGCAAAGAAAAGAAAATAGATGAAACAGCGCGCAGCTTACAAGGTTGGTTTTCTACGCCGTTCCCTCTGCGCGCCGTTTGGCGCGCGTCGTCGGGCTCGTGCCGATCCCCATCAACCCCATGCCGTCCGTGATGCCGTCCGTTTCCGTATCACTCGCCGAGCCCTGCTGCGCGTCGTCGTCTTCCCACTCCGAGTCAACCGAGGAGCCGGGCGCGTTCGAAACGTTCGAAACGCAATCGGCGTTCGTTTCCAGTCGCGCCGTTTTCGGCAAACGTCGTTGTTCGCGTTTCAAAAAAAACGCGTGCTCCCTCGCCAGCTTCTTGGTGTATTTCTTAACCGGAGCCACGATGACCAAGCTTCTTTGTGCCGATTCGAACACCACTTGTGCGTCGTCATCGTCGACTGGAAACGGCAAAGGCATTTCCAGAAACGCGTCGCCAACCGCTTGTAAATGTATTTTTTTAACCCCCACCGCGATTGAGGAGTCCGTCATCTCCACCACTAACTGCTTCGCCGAGGTAACGCTGGGAACCGCGATGGTCACCGTGATCGTACAAGGCCAAGGCGTGCGAGTGCCTGTAGTTTTGATGTATTTAGAGTCATCGGAGTCATCAGAGTCACCGTCCGAATCGGAATCGTCGTTTGAGTCGATTTCGCCGGAATCGTCGGAGCCGTTCGCGACGCCGAAACCTTTCTGAACCCCTTTGGTCGTCACGACGAAGGCCGGGGCGCTTTTCTGGTATGGGCAAACAGTGTTTCGCGCAACTCGTGCCACCTTTTCCGTATCACCAACCGCCAGAAGTCTCTTTTTCCGGTCCGCAATCCTTTCCGTGCGCGCCTTGTCAAGCGCGAGTAACCCTTCCATGCGTCGCTGTTGCGCCGAAGTTCTCACCGGACCCTGATTGAAAATAAATAAATGTCAGTCGTGTATGGGCAATCAGTCGGCGGAATGTGGTAAATGGGAAATACTTACCGCGTCCCGCGCGACGTCCCTCTCGTAAAAGAAAAGGTACGCCTTTTGCGCCAGCGCTTCCTTCTCCGTGGTTTTGGTTACCTGAGATTGTGGAAATAAATGTCAGTCTTGTATATCGCGATGTATGGACAAACAGTCAGGGCAGAGGTAACAGTCCCTTCTGGTACCAGTATGGGCAATCGCAGAGGCGGAACGTGGTGATTGGGAAAGGCCCGCACCGATCCGTCGTCGCACTTGCACCAAACCCCGCTCGCGAGCCGCACGAACGCGACGTAGTGCCCGCTGTGTGTGCTGCCCATGAAATCGAGGTGCACCACAAGCCCGAAGAGTGTGTATTTAGGAAGCGCGTTTCCTGATTGTAACAGAAAAGTGTCAGTCTTTCGTAACGTGGCCTGAGCAATTACGAGCGGTCTCGTTCGACAATCGGCAACAGTGGCCGATGGATTTGGGAAACGCGCAAGGCCGTACCCTCGTTCGGCGCGTCGGCGCTCATGTACTCGCTTAAATCGAGCCGCAGCGGGTACTCCACGAACTTTGTGATTTTACCCCCCCGCCCCGAGGCGTACCGCTTAACAGGCACCACCAGCACGTTGGGCGAGACGTGGATTTTGCTGCCCTTCTCCGCGGTGACGTACGCGTGACACCCGCCGCACTTGTACTTGTTCGCCCCGTCAAGCGTCTCCGTGTCGCAGAAGTTTCTCATCAGCGCCGCCGTCACCGAACTCACGTGTTGCCTGTGCCCGACCGTGACTTCAATCGGCAGGTCCAGGACCGCTTGGTAGGTTCGGCTTTCGTGCCCGCAGCCGCCGCAAACAACCCGGCCAACGGTGTACCCGCCGAAGACGTGGTAGATCATGGTGGTTTCCTGCGTTCGGGGATCAAGCACCTTTTCCGCCTGTGGCCCCGCGAACTCCGTAAGCCACCCCACGTGCATCGCGTCCAACACGCTCCGTATGTACTCGTGCGAGTCCTCCTGCCTGCCTCGCACGAAGTGCTTGGCGATTTTCCCGATTGATGACGTCAACTTACCGATAGTCTGCCGCTCCCCAGGCTTCGAGTGAAGACTCCTGATGACTAACTCCTGGTACTCGCAAGTCACGCAGAAGGAGTTTGCGGACGTCCTACTTCCACGACACATCTCGACGCAATGCGGCTCGTCCGCAAAGTGCGCGGTTAACAACGCGGTGCGGTGCAGACACTGCAACGCGGCGGCGGCGAAACAGGTGTTGCCGCTGTTGCTGAGGCCGGCGGGGGGTAGGGAAAGCCGGGTTGACACCGGTCGTTTCGGTTTGGTGTCCTTCGCCGACGCGGGGGCTTGGTTGGAAACGTCTCTGTCGTCGCTCGAGGCGTCGCTGTCTTTTTCAAAGTCTTCTTCGCTTGCCGGCTCGGAAACATCACCATCTCCATCGCCATCACCCCCGCCGTCGGCAGGCCTCCACCTCCGTAGCAAGTCGTGCACGCGTCCGTAGTCGTGTACGTGTTTCGCAGGCGGCAGCAACCCATGGCGCACGGACTCCACGTCCTCCACCTCGGGCTCGTCGTCCTCGGGGTCGCGCATGCCTCCTCTGGGCTCGTCCGCGTCCGCGCGGCCGAAACCAGCGGCGCACAGAAGCGCCTTCACCGTGCGTCTCGCGCGCCACCGCAGAAACGCGGCGTGGTTGGCGAGGAACACGGGCGCGCGCGTGAGGAGCAGCACGAGCGCGGCGACTACCGCTGGGGGCAAGGATGGAAACAGCGTGCGTGACCTTGGTTTGTGCCGACCGGCGGGGAGTCACGGACGCCGCGATCGGGTTTCGAAACTCGAGGCAACGGCGTCGTCGGCGATCCCGAGGCGAAACGCGCGACACCGATGCGGGACACCGAAAGACCACGTTTTGAGGGCGATGCTTGGTAAGAACGCACGCCGGAACTGGCCCTGAAAACGGTCAAACCTCGGCTTCCCAGGCCTCCGCCAGGTGTGGGTACAAGTGATGAGAGAGGCAAGGAGAACGCATTGGATGGAACGACTGAAACGAACGAACGCGTTTTCGAAGCAGTCGAGTTTCCAAAAAGTATTTTGGAAAAGACGAAAATTACACTATCAGTGTTCCATCGCCTGCACCGTCGCGGCGACCAGCCTTTCAAGCGCCCTTACTTCCCTGCGCAGTCGAGGTGCCTTGGTGTCAAGGTCGTCGCCTAAGCTGTCCACCGACCTCCCTACGCCAACCACCAGGGCCTGGATTTTGTTTTCCAAAATCGTGCGCAACGCGGATCGCTCGCGGGCAAAGGCAGTTACTTTTTCCCTCAGCGCGGTTTTTTCAACCGCGCTCTCCATGAAACCGGCGCCGCCGGACTGAATGCCCACGGAGCTTTCCGCGGATTCAACCAAACCCTTTAGCCTCGCGTTTTCGTCTTCCAGCTGGTGCACCGTACCGTTCTTCTCCTCAAGACGCAACGCCATCTCTTTTCGGAACTGCTGGTACTGCAGCTCGACGTTTTCGACGCGGTCGGGCGAGGAGTGGGCGTTTTCGTTTTTATGTACCTCCTTACTCGCCCGGCTCTGCGCCGCCGCGACGGCGATTTCCGCGCGGAGCGTATCGAGCTCCAGGTTCTTTTGCGTCAGTTCGTTTCGCAGGTCATTGTAATCACTGGAGTCATTGCCGTCGCGCTCGCCTGTTCTTGCACTGTCCCTATGGCCAGGTGTATCACCACTTCCGTCATTGTCGTGGAAAACCTCGCTGGCACCGATCCGGCGCGGGGTGAAGGAAAAGGTGGTGTCTCTTTCCTCGCCGTTTGCATTACCTGCATTACCTGCAGCACCTGCAGCACCAGAACCACCCCCTGCCCACCCCCCAAGCGCGGCGACGAGCTCGTCGTTCCTGCTGGGCGACTCCGCGTTGTGCCGCATCGCGGCGCGTCTCAGCGCGATGAGCTCCGCGGTTTTCGCGTCAAGCGAGTCCTCCACCCGGCGGTACTCCGCGTCGTACGCTTTCAGTTCTTCCTGCATTCTGATTATTGTTTCGTCGCGTTCGTTCAACCGCGCGGTAAGGGCGATCATTATGTCACGTTGTTTCAGCAGCACGGCTTTGTACCTGCCAACCTGCGCCCGCCCTTCCTGCGCGTCAACACGGTCCGCCTCCAGCTCCCGTATTTTGCCCTCGTACTCGTCCCTGATCCGGTTCTGTTCCTTCTTCAGTTTCGCGTCGAACGCGGTTTGGTCCACGCGCTTGTTCCCGAACTTACCGTCGCCGCCGCCCACCCCAAACCCGCCCACGCCGTTGCCCAGCATTTGCGACTGCATGGCGTTGATGCGTTCCTCCAACTCGCTTCTTTCTTTCTTTTCTTTCAGAAAATCACGCGACCGTCGCTCCAACTCCGTGATCGCCGCCATCTTATCCGCCTCCGCCTTACGTCGTTGTTCGTCCAGCTGCAAAAGCGCCCTGAGAGTGTGAAAAAGAAACGTCAGTCTCGTATGGGAAATCGCAGAGGCGAGATGTGGTAATTGGGAAAGTTCCGTACCTCTTGTCCACCAAGTTTTTCGTGCGCTCGTCCAGTTCCTGCCGCAACCGTCTTAACTCGCGTTCGTACTTCCGCAGTAACGATTTCTGGTCCAAGTCCTCGTTCACGCGCGCCGTGTTTTTAATGTGCTTCGCCCGGTTCGCGAACTTCACCGTGGAGAGGGATTCGGGAAACGCCTCCAGGGCGGGTGATATCATGGCCTGAGATTAACAAGAAAGTGTCAGTCTCGTATGGGCAATCAGGGAGGCGGAATGTGGTGGGTGGGAAATACGTACCATCATCGTGGTTTTGCAGTTCCCGCCCAAGGAGTCTTCAAGCACTCGCGTCAGTTTCGAATCCCGGTACGGCACGTGCGACCGGCCGTGCGGCTCAGTCAGCGCCTTGATCACGTTCCCAAGCGCGCTTAAGGACTGGTTTATTTTTTTACTCTCCTCCAGACGCACACCAGTCGCCCCAGTCAACCTCACCCGCTCCGAACCCGCCAAATCAACCAAGTTCAGCTTACCCACCCGGAAACTCTGGTTTCGTTCCCCGCTCCCGTCCTCCGTGAACCGCGCGTTTTCCACGATCACGATGAACACCTTGTGCGATGAAAGCCGTGAGTGTCAGTCGGTCGTAACGTGTATTACGTAAACAGTCAGAGGTAATAGTCCCTTCTGGTACGAGTATGCGCAATCGCGAAGGCGGCGCGCGGTGATTGGGAAAGGCCCTTACCGCGTGCGACCGGCTCGAGAGCTCGTTCATTTTAGTCGACCCCGTGGCGCGTTGTGAAGCCCCCCGTTCCATCAGCCCGTAAATCTCACTCGGGGTCTTCACCACCCACTCGGACAAACCCTCCACGTACACGCCGCGTTTTTTGTCCTCCCTGATTGTTAAGTTCACCCTGTCAGGCTTTGCGATTGTAAAAGAAAAGTGTCAGTCTTGTGTCGTATTGGGCGATGGATGGGGTATGGGTTTGTAATAGGTACCACGGTACCAGTACCGTGGTAACAGTTACCGGTACCGTGTCAATTTACCAGTGTGCCTGGATTTGGGAAAGCCCCAACACGTACCTTCAGCAAATCGCTCACCACCTCGTTGTAAATCTGGACGTAACTCGCCCGGACTAAATACTTGCTTTGCGAGGACGTGTCGTCCGTGATGTACCCGAAAATGTCCTCTATTGCCCGGGGGATGATCCCGCGCTCGCTGCCGGTCTCGTCCGTCTGGCCCACGGACGAGGACGGCCCTGGTTGATCGAACTTTTTCTTTTTACCGCCGCCGCCCACCTCGCCGCGCGCCGCCGCCGTGGCGATTTTCCGCCGCGCCAAAGGGTCACCCTCCATGGTGTATGTCTTACCAGTACCGGTCTGGCCGTAGGCCAATATCGCGGCGTTGTACCCCCTCAATGTGCTCAAAACAGCATCCTTCGCGCTGTGTTCGTAAACCTCCTTCTGCGACGCGTCCTGGTCGTACACGTGATCGAAGGTGTGCTGATGTGTGTTAAACGCGATCCCGTGGTTGTCCACGGACCCGCCCCTGCGCCACGCTTCTAAGTTCTCACTCAACGTACACGTAGCGTTCGTCGCATCAACCGCGACGCTGTGTTTGTAAGACTTACCAGCGGCGACCTCGCGCTCAAGCGGCGGCCGGACCCGGATCACGACCTTGAAGTTCTCGTTGGTGGATGAGAAGGCGCTGCTCGCCGTGGCCGCACTGAAGCGCGCGGGGACGGGCGCGGGGGGGAGGGACGGGTCATCGCTGAGACGCATGTTGTTCGAGTGCGTGCCGTCGGCTCACACCGAACAAGGCACACACGAAACAGGCGCGCGAAACACGAAAAGGCGCGAACGACGGCGCCGCCGCGGCGTGGTGTGTGAGGATGGGATGCAGACAAGGATCGGTGCCAACTCTGTCGTCTGTGCCAACGCGAGGCAACGGCTTCGAAATTGGATTCTGAATGGAAAGGAGTTCGTCACCCACACGCGGTTTTGGGCCGCGTTCTTTCGATCGTCCATGCCCCGCGCGTCCCTCTCTCTCGCGCGCACGTCCCGGCGCGTTCCCGCCGCCCGTCCGCTCCGTGCCACCACCGCACAATGGCCGCTCTCGCCGACATGGACCTCGGCGCGCTGAAAGCGCAGCTCGCACTGGTCGAGGCCGCGGTCGCGGCGAAACAGCACGCCGCCGACGGCGCGTCCACGCTGGCGAGCACCATCAAGAACCCGTACAGCAAGCTGTACGACCGCGTGTCAATCAGCGCGGTGCACGCGTGCCCGGACAAGGGCGCTTCGTTGATCGGTGCGACCTTGGTGGTCGGGGGCTGGGTGAAAACAGGCAGGGTCGCGGACAAAGGCGCGTTGTGTTTCCTCGAGCTCAACGACGGCACGGGTCCCGTGAATCTGCAGTGCGTGGTACGCAGCGACGTGCACGCGATCGACGAGCTGAAAGCCACTGGTACGTGCGTGGTGGTGGAGGGTGTGATGAAGACGCCCCCGGAAGGCGCTTCCCAAATCGTGGAGCTTCACGTCACCAAGGTCCTTCACCTCGGGCCCTGTGATGCGGCGACGTACCCCATCGCGAAGAAGAAAATCTCGTTGGAGTTCTTGCGCGAAAAGATCCATCTGCGAACGCGAACGAACACGATCGCGGCGATCGCGAGGATTCGGTCCGCGCTGTCCTACGCGACCCACACGTTCTTCCACAACAACGGGTTTCTGTACGTCCACACCCCGCTTATCACACAGAGCGACTGCGAAGGCGCGGGGGAGATGTTCCAGGTCACCACGTTGTTGCAAGCGGCGGATGCGGCGAGCGACGACGCGGAAGGGCCGTCGAAAGCGGATGTTCAGGTGAAGCGTGAAGCAGTCACCGCTGCTGGCGAGCACGTTACCGTGGTGAAGGAAGCGTCCAAGCTGGAGGGTGGTGACAAAACTTTAGTGAAACCCGCGGTGGACGCTATGTTAAAATTGAAAAACGAACTCACGGAGATGGAAATCGCGAGCCGCAAGATCGGCGGTATTCTGCGGGACGAACACGGGAAGATCGAGTACAAGGAGGACTTTTTCGGCGAGCCCACGTTCTTAACCGTGTCCGGGCAACTCAACGTCGAGACGTACGCGTGCGCCATGACCTCCGTGTACACCTTCGGCCCCACCTTCAGAGCGGAGAACAGGTACGTGTTTGCATTTCCCAAATCCCGGCCTCCCTGTTTTCCCATACTCGTCCTGCGAAGGGCGCGTTACCTCTGCTCGTACAAGACGTTGACCACTTTTCGTTCCCAACAACAGCAACACCACGCGCCACTTGGCCGAGTTTTGGATGATCGAGCCCGAAATCGCGTTCGCGGATTTGAACGACGACATGCAGTGCGCGGAGGACTACGTGCGGCACTGTTTGCAGCACGTCCTGAAAAGCAACCGCCAGGACCTGGAGTTCCTTTCAAAGATGTACGACAAGGAGAGTTTGAGTCGCATCGAAAACGTGGCGCAGAACGCGTTTGGCCGAGTGAGCTACTCTGACGCGATTGACATCTTAACCAAAGCCGTCAACGATGGGGTGAAGTTCGTGTATCCCGTGTCCTGGGGCATCGACCTCGCCACCGAGCACGAGCGGTACTTGGCGGAGGTGGTGTACAAGAAACCTGTGATCGTGTACAACTACCCCAAAGACATCAAGGCGTTTTACATGCGTTTGAACGACGACAACAAAACCGTGGCGGCGATGGACGTGCTTGTCCCTGGGGTGGGCGAGCTGATCGGGGGAAGCCAGCGCGAGGAACGCATCGACGTGATGGAGCGCCGGATGATTGAGAGTGGATTGGACCCGGCGGAGTACGAGTGGTACATGGATTTAAGGCGGTACGGATCCGTGGTGCACTCCGGGTTCGGGCTAGGGTTCGAACGCCTGATTCTGTTCTGCACCGGCATGGATAACATCCGCGACGTCATTCCCTACCCGCGCTGGCCGGGGAACTGCACGTAACACTTGGCGGAAGGGGTACCGTATGACCGTTGGAAGGAGTTTCGTTTCCGCGGACGGGCATGACGCAAACGGTGATGCCGTTTCGCGACGATACTTAGATCTTTTTTTAACAAACAATAACACTTTGATTAAACGAATACTCCGAGAACTCCGAGTACTTCGTTACCTTCTTGTCCGGTTACCTACGTGTCTGTCCTGTTACCTACTCGTCCTTACCCCTTAAAACTTGGTCCCCGCGTCCGCGACTCGTTTACACGCTACGAAGCTCTCCAACGCCTGGAACTCGAACACGCACAACCCTTTTTCGTTGTCGAAGAAGTGCAGGGGAAAGTTGGCTAGCTCGGGGAGGAACACTGACTTTCCTATTGTGTCCACGAATTCATCGGCTGGGGATAAACGCAACTCCGGGGACGACAGCTTTGACCGCGGCGGGTCTCTCGGTTTGTCCCCATCTTTAGCGACCCAGAAACTGGTAAACGACAACTGCACCGCGTCGTTTCTTTTCGTGCTCATCTTCACGCCACCAGCGGCGCTGAGCCACCCCCCTCCCAGCCCTTTCCCGGACCGTCCCGCGTTGGCGTACCCCGCGGGGACTGTGAACCGGACGTCGCTTCGTAATTTTCGGCCCGCGATGGTGTACCGCACGGGAACGAACCCGACCTGCAGCGGCGTGGATATTTTCCGAACGTGCGGCATGTCGAAAACCTCCCACACCCCGTCCGCGCAATCGAGGACCTCGTTCGTGGTCATCCCGTCCACTCTTTTGGATGCGACCATCGTGCGTACCGCGGCGGTTACCTCGGGGGTGGCTTTGTACAAATCGCACCCGCACTTGAACAGGTGCGCCTCCACCGTCGCGAGCGCCTCCGCGATCGTTTCAGGAAGACGAGGCGCGGTGGTTGCTGGACCCGACGCGCGCGTACGCACCGCGTTTGGAGGACGCGCCAACTTGGGTGCGTAAAAACGCGTATGCGTGTCCGAACCCGACCGAACACTCGCACAGCGCCCACGAAGACCGACGCGCCCGCCCGCCCGGGGAAGCACCGCTACCGGGGTCAGGGAAGCCATCGCGGCGCTGGGGTGTGATCGTGAGAAATGGAAACGTCGTCGCAGTTGTAGAGGCGCTGATTTGAGGCTCGCCAGTTTTCGGAAAGAATGCTTTCGACAAACGTAGTTCGAAGCCTGCCCTCTTGTCGGGTAGTTTGGACCACCGATTCGGTAGCCCGATTGAAACTGCGGAAGGGTGCACAGGTGGCAGGGCTTCGTACTCCGTAGTTGCCTTCTTGTTCCAAAATACACACGCCACGCGCACTCCTAAATACCTATTACGCTATTCCGAACGCGCGCTCCTAAATCCGTTCGCGTTTTCTATTCGTCGAACCGTCTCCGGTAACCCAGCCCGTGAACCCCACTCCGGGCGGCGTGTGGATCGGGGTCGATTGACGCGTTTTGCAACGCGGTGTCGTCATCACTCCAGTCATCGGTATCCGCCGCGGCCGCGGCGGCGCGCGCTCTTGATTCGGCGCTGGCGCGAAACGGCGCGAAGACACCGTCGGGAACTTCGGAACCATTTCCTTGCGTACCGTGAGTATCGTCCGTCCTTCGTCGCCGTCGCCCCGAAAGCGCGCTCACCGTGGATGGCGCTCGCCACACCAACACGTGCCTATCGGCGCCCCCGGTGAACACCTCCTGGGTGTGCGGGTGCACGGCAACGGAGCACGCGGCCGCGAGGTGCCCGCGAAGGGTTTGCGTCGCGAAGGGGTTGGGTTTGGGTCGACCGTAGGAAGTAGCGCGAGCCGTACTAGCGACAGATGCGGTACCGCCGCGTCCACCGACACGACCTCCACGGCGTACCGCACGCCCGGAACCCGCCTGCGCGCCGCGTCCATCAGAACGCACCGCCTGACCCGGACTCGACGTGTCCTCTGTGTCGGGGTTATCGTTTTCGTCGTCGCCGTCGCGCTCGGTAGCGTTGTTTGCGTTTTTACCCCCCGAAACGTCAAACACCAGCACTTCGCCCGACGACGCCGGGTGGTACAACCGCGTGCCGGTTGCGTCGAAGGCCAGTGAGGTGGCTTTCTTGACGTCGTTTAAACAAACCCCGAAACGCAACCCCTCGTTCCGTCCGCTGCCTAAATCCCAAACCCGCACGCGGTGGTCCGTGCCCGCGCTCGCGAGCCGCAAGCCGTCGGGGGACACGCACAGAGCGGTGACGTTTCCGGCGTGCGCCCGACCGACCGGGTTCGGGTTTGTTTGGGACTGACCCGCAGTACCAACACTACCTGTGTTTCTGGCAGGATTCGAACCAGCGCTGGTGCTTGTGGTAGTACTCGGTGTACCACCACTAGTACTAGCCAAGCCTGACCCTAAACCTAAACCTCTCGCTCTTTGCCCCATCCCCCACCCGCCGCCGCCTCCGCCGCCTTGCGCGAAGGCGGAGACTCCGTAAGCGCCGCCGCGGTACGTGTTACCTCTGCGCCCCGCGTATTGCCCCATCGCGACTCGCGCGTCCATTGAGCGAAGATGCTCGGGGATGTTGTCCTCCATTCGTCGCGTCGCGGGTTTCGGAGGTGCGAATTCAACCGGCGTGCGATCTTCCGAGAACGTCGTGGCGTTACTTATCGGATCCAACGACGACCGGTCGCCTGTTTGTAAATCGCTCGCGTCAAGGCTCATAAACGCCCCCGCTCGGCGAATGTCCCACACCCGAACGGAACCCTCGCCGCCGCCCGTGATTAACACCCACTCGCTTCCCTTTGACCACTGCGCACACCAGGTCGCGTCCCGGTGACCAACCAACGTGTGCGTCACTGTGTTGGAGGACGGGTCCCACAGGCGCACTCGCGGGTCGCTGGTGCAACACGCGACTAAGCCGTGCGCGGTGGAAGATGCGTTTGTTGGAACCGCGATGTTGTAAACCTTGTTGTTGTTACTAGTGTCGTGCCTAGTGTTGTTACTCGTAACCCCGTCGTTGTTGAAACCAACAGACGCCACTAACCCGCCCCGGTTGGTGTCCCACAACCCCACGGTGCCGTCGAAACTGCCGGTGTAAAAAGCGCCGGTGTCCTGCGGGAACCAGCGCGCGGCGCTGACGCCGAACAGATGCCCGGGCCGGTGTGGGGTGCCGTCTCCTTTTCCGATGCGCAGCAGCGGTGAGTGGGTTTCGTTTCCGGTGAACTCGTCGATAGCGGTAGGTACCTCCACGTCGTACACGCAAATCACACAATCCACGGTACCGCACAGCAGGTACCGCGTGTCCGTCATGTCAAGCTCCAAACAGTTCACCCCGCCTACCCATTTATGCGCGAAGAGCTTGTCCCCGCTTAAACACGCGGCATCGCGTCGCCGCTGTTTCACCGTCTGCGCGAACACAGACGGCCGGACAACGCCCAGCTCGCGCCTTTGGAGCGAACCGCAGGACGGGTACCAGCTCGCGTCAGGGCCCGTGGGAGGCCCCATATCGCAAGGGACCCACCGCCCGAGCGGACCCTCGGCGCCGCGAGAGTGGCGACGGAAAAAATCCCCGCCGCGTTTGCCACCTGTCCGTTTCGACGACGACGATCTTTTCATCAATCACAACGCTTCGAACACTCCGCCACTCCGCGTGGCGCGCGATTACGAGGCCTTCATCGGCGCGCGATTGGGCATCGTGTCGTTCGGTCGCAGGCGGCGTATCACGCGCGTGGATCCAGTGACGAGGGATACCCACGACGGGGACGTGGATTCATCGGTACCGTTTTCGGGACAACGTTCGGGACGTTGCGAAAAAGAAGATTAGCAGATCCGCGGCCGCGGTCGACGCGCCGGGCCGATGACCAGCGTGGCGCGCCTCACCGTGGCGCAATCACCGGTGTTGCGTGACTCGGCCCAGAACAGATCACGCCCGCGGTCTGGGTGTTACCGCCAAAGATACAGGTCCGCTTTCGGGGAGAAAATACCACAAGTACCACGAGTACGCGCGGTGTCTTCGTCGATCGACGCACCCAACCGAAACGAATCCACGAACCATTCGTCCGATATCAGCAAACCCGATTTGATGCGCACAAGCGCCGCGGTAAGGCTGGCGTCCTACGTGTACAAGCAAGGTTCGGTGGAGCCGTGGGTAAACAACGACGGGTTCGTGTTGAGAGCTCAGGGAAACACGGAATGCACGCGGTGGTTCGTGTGTGACAAACTTTGCGACGGTGATGACGAGACGGCGGCGATTGACGACGAGGCGAGTGGTACTACCTCTTCCGAAAAAACAAAAGCAAAAACACGCAAAAACCTAACCGTCGCGCAAAGGTGGTTCGTTGTTCGCGGCGCCGCTTGGAACGACGAGTCCGTGAACCGCGTGAAGTTGAGCGCGCAGATCTCCAAAGCGTGGCCGGTCGCGCTTCACCCCGGGGTCCCGGTTGTGTGCCACGCCGGCGTGGCGGAGATGACGGAGGAGTTTTGGAATGAAATCGAACCTTGGTTGGTTTCCCTACCGCAAACTGCGCAGGCGTGCTTCACCGGGCACTCCCTGGGCGGGAGCATGGCCACGATTCTGATGGCGTGGGCGCATCACCGGTGTTCCGTACCCACCAGAAGAATCGAACCCGCGCTGACGTTCGGGTCGCCGCCCGTCATCGCGGCGGACGGCTGGGCGTTGCGAACGAAGGGCCGGGACGAAGGCCTGGAGCGGTTAGCGCGGTCACTGGCGCTTGGCGGGGACTGGGTTGGTGAGCTTTCAAGCGCGGTGGGGCTGGTTGGGACGTTCGGGGGGTTTGGGTTGGGAGACGCTGTTGCGGGTGGAGGCGGTTCTGGAAGAAATGGAAATGATGCGAACTCTGTAACCGTCGAGCACGAGGAAGACACGGAACTCGTGAGTAGTAACCCGTGCGCCCTGCGCCTCGCCGGATTCAGCGCGGGCTCCGTTAGGGCGTTCGTGCTTCACAACGACCCGGTGCCTCGGATGTGGCTCGCCAGCGACCCGGTGTTCCAAAACGCGGTGCGGAACGAAACCGTCGTTTCGATGCTAAACGCGCGCGAGTTTTTTTTCGGCACCGGGGTCAGTATTTCCCAATCACCACATTCCGCCTCTGCGATTGCCCATACTCGTACCAGAAGGGACTATTCCCTCTGCCCTGACTGTTTACGTAATAAACATTACGAGAGACTGACACTTTCTTTTTATCGTATCAGGTGTTCACGAAAAACCGTTTTCTCTACGAAGCCGTCGGCACGTTGTACTGGCTGAAGTGGAGTCCCTCAGGTGGCACGTCAATGACCGTGCACGAACACGACGACGGTGATGAGTACCACACGAAGGATGCCGAGTTTCCTTTGATGGATGCCGAGTACCTCACGAAGGATGCGGTTGCGGCGGCGTCTTCTGAAGCGTCTGATAAATCAAACAGCACTCTCGTGAATGCATCAAACAGCGCTGAGGTATTGAACGCCGCGCTACACAAAAACATTCAAAAGAAACGCGCACCCGGGCACGTCAACCGCTTAACCTTGCGCCCGGTTTGGGAAACGGACGTTTTCGAAACCGTGCGGGGCGCGTTTGACCACAACGCGGGGAACTACGTCGATGCGGTGCAGTGGCTGGCGCTTAAACGGCTGGTGAGGAGCGGGAGCGTTAATTTGTAACAGGCAGTTGGTTGTGTCGTCTGGACGAGTAGTCGTGGTATTAATAGCAATAGCGTAGCCTAGGCGTTGTGGTGCTTATTAATTATCCAGTTATTGGATCGAAACAAGAGTCGTGCTTCCGTTCTTTCTGTTGGCGAATCACTCCACCGCTATTTCGCGCCGTACTTTGCGCCTTCGTCTTTCCCAAACGACGCCTTCGCCTTCTTGTACCCCGGCACCAAGCTCTTCACCTCGCCTTCGTTCGCGCCGCACGCCTTCCCGCCTTTTTGCCTGGCTAAGTTACACGCGACTTGAATCGCGATGAGAAATAAACCGAACAACACACCGGTCACCGTGGCCATCCACACCGGCTTCATCGAGATGAAATACTCCAGGTGTTTCTTCGCCGTGTTTCGCCAAAGCGGGTCGTCCATGGAGTACCCGCCCCTGTTCGCTCCGTTTGTCGCAAAGTTCTGACTGTTCGCGCCGTCGTCAAGCGCGAAAAACGCGTTCACGCTACCCGTCGCGTCCGCCTTCCGCACATCCAATGCTCCGTGCGCCACCGCGTCGTCACGTTTTGCAACCGCCAGCACCTGTTCCGCGGTCGCCAGAAGCGCGTCCGTGCGCGGGCGCTCCGCTTGCGACAAAACCAGCTCGGCTTGCGCCAAAAGCGTTTCCGCTTCCGGGTCTCGCGGCCCGGGGGCCGTGATTGAGGTTTCGGCTTGTCGCAGCGCCTCAACCGCGGCAGCCAGCGCGGCGTAAGCGTCCGCCACCTTCTCCTTCGCCGAGTCATGTGTCGTCGCTTCGCCGAGTTTCGATTTCCGGTCCGAAAGCCCTCGCCTGCCGAGCGACGAAGCGCCGAGCGCGGCGATTCCGTTTCGATTCGTCGTCGCCACGACTGTATCGCTCTCGGTACCAGCTTCAGCTTCGACGTGCTCGCTCGCGCTACGATCGGTTTCCCAATCGAAAACCCCGTAAAACGAATCATCCATGCCCTCCCTTAACTCTTTCAACCTCGAAATCGTTTCCTCGCCCATCCGTGAAGTGACGCCTCCATTCCCGCTGTGTTTCCCCAGCATGAACTCCCGGTAGTTCCGCAGACTCTCCTTCCCCCGCCGCGCACTCCACTCGCCGCCGAAATCGCCGCCGTGGTCCACGTGCACCATGCCGAATCGAATCGCGGTACCATCCGCCCACTCGAAGTTATCGAAAAACGACCACGCGAAGTACCCCTTGACGTTGGCGCTTTGTTTGACAGCATTCAGGGTGGATTTCAAATACGCGTTGAAGAAATTGACTCGCGTTTCATCGTTCAGCTGTTCATCAAGCGACCCGCCGTTCCCGTCCGCGCACACGCCGTTTTCGGTGACGAAGGTTTCGGGAGAGGCGTACCGTTCACTGATTAGTTTGAGCGTCTTTTCCAGGCCAAACGGGACCTGCGTGAGCCAGTGACAGGACCCTGTGGGGCCGATTTGAGTACCGGAGCTATCCACAGAGGTTTCCGTCCAATCAGTGGGCCTTCCTAGGTACGAGTTTGCGGGTGACAACTCGGCATCGACAACAAACTGCGACGCGTAGTGATTCAGGGCGAAGTAGTCCGTGCTGCCTTTCAGTAACGCCGATTCTTCCGGCGTGAAGTTAGGCAGGTCCTCGCCCAGCCTCGTTTTCATGGACGCCGGGTAGTCTCCGAAATAAAGCGGGTCCGCGAACCACCCGAGTTGCTCGTCCATCGCGCGTTCAGCCGCGGCGACGTGTTTTTCGTTCGTGGCGTCAAGCGGTTCCCGCCAATCCGAATTGACGTTGATCGAGATTTTGCCGGTTTGCGTTTCTTGAAACTTTTCGCGATATGCTTTCACCGCAAACGCGTGCGCGAGTAACATGTTGTGCCCTTGAGAGATAAAAAGAAAGTGTTAGTCTCGCATGGGCAATCCGTCTGCGGAATGCGGTAAATGGGAAATACAATACGTACCCGCGACGAGCGGCGCGGTGGTTGACACCACCCCCGGGGCGTGTTGCCCGGCTCCGTAACCAAGGTCCGCCACGGTTTTGGGTTCATTCAGGGTGGTCCAGAACTTCACTTTGTCACCGAGGCGCTCGAAAACTTGCGTCGCGTACTTAGTAAACTGCGCGACGGAGCGCGGGTCGCGCCAATCCACGGGGCCGCACTTCTTCTCGCTGTTCTCGACACCATTTTTGTCGCTGTTCTCGACACCATTGTCGTCATCCTTCTTCTTCTCGCTGTTCTCAACATCATCATTATCACCATCCCCCACGCCTCCACTCGAAGGGCCACACAATTTCGCGGGTAAGTCCCAGTGGTGTAGCGTGACGTAGGGTTGTATTCCGTTTTCTGCCAGCGCCTTGAGGAGCTTTTCGTAAAACGCGTACCCCTGTTCGTTGGGTTCGCCGTTCTCGTGTTGCAATCTGGGCCAGGAAAGGGAAAAGCGGTAGTGCTTAACACCAGCCCTGGCCATGTACTTGACGTCGTCCCTGACGTGCTCCCAGTGTCGGATGCCTTGCCGCGCGGCGTTGCCCAGCCCGTGTTCATCCGCGAAGTCGTCCCAAATCGACGAAGGGCGATCCCCTCCGTCGCCCTCGACCTGGAACGCAGAGGTCGCCACGCCGAACACGAAGTCGGATGGGAACTTGTCTTCATCGCCGAAATGCGTGACGGGCAACGCGCCTTGTGCGTGTGCGCTGTTGCCGAGACGCGCGAGAGGCAAATCGGTGTGCGCTGCGAGGTCGGTGGAGGCGCGACGGTCGGCGTGCTTAAGTGGGAAAGCACGCCGAGATGAATCTGAATCACGGGACGCGCCGATGACCCCGCGTGTTTCGAACGCGCACGCGGACACAACGACAAGCGTGAAACAAACAAGCACCGCGCGAACGCGCATTGCGACCGGCGAGCCGGACACCACCAGTGTCCGTCGGTCCGGTGCCGCGCACGATGAAGACAAGACGCGCGCGATGTCGTTGTCGTTGATGAGATTCACGGGGCGTAACACCCGGGAACGGACGAGTCGTCTGATTTTTGCAATCGTATTTTTACAATAAATCTGCTACAGTCATGCTACTTCAGTCGGCTACTTCCCTCCCTTCCTCTGCGCCGCTTTCACGAACCGCGTTTTCAGCTCCAACCCGATCGCCACTCCGAACGTCCCTATCCCGACCGCGAACCAGGCAGACATGGGTTTGTCTCCCGGAAACAAAACGAACGAGCCGACCACGGTCAAGCCTTTCCTCGCGGTGGCGACCGTCGTGGCGGGCGTCGCGCCCGAGTGTCTGACACGATAAAGAAGAAAGTGTCAGTCTCGTATGGGCAATCAGTCGGTGGAATGTGGTGCGTGGGAAATACGTACCTCGTTAACTCGGTGAACGTCAGCGCGCCTGCGTAGAAGGTCAGAGACCGCGCGGCTAGCAAATCAAGCGCGTGCGGTGTGTTTCGGAAAAAACGCACCGCGTCCATCCCGTCTACGTAACACGCCACCGCTGTGACCACCACCAGCCCCAAAGAGTTGACGAACAACATGTTTTCAAGCGTACTGGCTCCGTAGTCGCGCATGGCGTTGTCCGCCATGTTGGTTTGTACCGCGGCGAGGCCTAAACTTAAGACTGACAAGACATAGCCCAACCAGTGATTCTCGGTGTGCGCACCAGCCGCTTCCTCTCCCAGCCCGAAACACGCCACCGCGATGATCATCGTCACGGCTGACCCGTATTCCCACGCCGTGTACCGCCGTTTAAGCCAAACCACCGAAACCGCCATCACGAAAATCAACTTCGTGCTTCTCAACACCGTACCGGTGGCGTAATTCAAGTACTTGTATGCAATCTTCGCGACCGCGGCGTAGATCGCCATTACGGTTGCTTGTACGACGTATAAACGGATCGGGACTTTGCGGTTTTGAATTACCTGGCGCAGCGAGGATGCATTTTCTGAAGATGCGTTGTTTTCGGGCGGAAAGAACAGCACTCCAAGCACGCTCATCCCGGCGAACGTGAGCAACTCCACGAACGCCACGGTCCAGAAGTAGTCGAACTCGGGCAAGTGCTTGTACATCGCCTCCTCTGCGACGCACGATATTCCGACGCACAGAATAAAAGTCGACGACAACACCGCGAACACGCCGTCGAAACCAAGGCGCACGCCGCACAACACGTCTCGGGTCTCGGCGTGTTCCTCGTCCGACGATTTCGAAAGCGTCACATCGCCGACTGACCCGCCGGTCTCGGAAAGTGACGATCCAGCTCGTTTCTCGGGAAGAAGCGTGTCATGTTCGGCACCCATGTCTGGACGATTTGATGTACTGCCACCCATCGCGGCACGTGCGGTGCCCCAGCCGCACCGCAGGCGCGGTGTGGCGATCGCACGGGTGTTTCCGAGAAGAAAACGAAAACAATATTTTACTGCAAACAGTGTGTGCTACTGGGGCGCTCAGTTTCGGCACCCCCTATACTCTCAACCTTTATGGATATCTCTCACGACCAGATATCCCGGACGTACCTCCCCTGCTTGGTCATGGCAACGAGCAGCGCTTCCGCCTCTTGCTCGTCCATCCCCCCGTCCGACACGAGCGCGTTTCTCAACGCCGCGTGCACGTCCCTCGCCATCCCGCCCCCGTCGCCGCACACGAAGACTTGGGCGGTTTCGTTTTTCACAATTTCCGCAACCTCAGCCGCGTGTTCCGCAATCAGGTGCTGCACGTACCTCTTTTCTTGTTGTTCCCGCGAAAACGCGCACACCAGGTTGGTAAGCACCCCGTGCTCCACGAACTCGGTCAAGTCGCTTTCGTAAAGAAAGTCCTCGTCCCGTCTGCGACACCCGAAGAACAGCACGCACGCGCCGGGCTTTGCGGTGGAGCCCATTTCTTTCAGCTTTTTGTCATCTGTCAATTCTTTCAACTGCTTCGCGCGTCGCTGCAGGAACCCTCGGAACGGCGCCACCCCGGTGCCAGGGCCGATCATCAGCATCGGGTGCGTCACGTCCGCTGGGGGCTTGAACGTGTGCGACTTCTTAATGAAAACAGGAACCGTTTTCGTTGTACCTTCATCGCCATCATGGTCTGGAAAAACCTCGAACCCGTCCAGCCAAGTTGTGGCGACGCCGTTGCGCAAAATCCCGGCGGGCGACTCGTGCTTCACCACCGAAAACGCGACGCACGGCTTGCCCGGCGCGCACTCGGGCGCGGTGGTGATCGAGTACAGTCGCGGCTGCAGTTGATGCGTTGTGTCTATGAACGCGCCGAAGGTGTTTTGGATGTCACTTCCAAAGCACGAAGGCGCCAGGTTCAAAACTTCGAGCAAGGTGGGACGTTCGCTCATAATAGTTTCCGCGTACGCCGCTTTGCCGGATTTGGAACAGAGGTTTAACAAAACTTGCTTCCCCGCGTCGTCATCCGCGCAAAACTCCGCGAAGACTCGTAGCTGCGATTTACGCACCGGGCTCGTTAAGTCGATGCAGTGCGTCAAGACCTGTTTCACGGTCGAGCCGGGCTGGACGTGCGGCAGCGGTTTGGATTTCGAGTCCTCAAACCCGGGCGCCCAGTCCACTTACGATAAATTAAAGAAAGTGTCAGTCTTGTGTGAGCAAACAGTGTGCCTGGATTTGGGAAATACACCACGTACAAGTAAACACGGAGGTCAAATCCAGGTTCAATCGCTTGGCGATTTTGGCCACCAAAGAAGAATCGTTCATAGGCAGCACCCCGATGGAATCCCCGGGCTGGTAGTCAAGGGACGAGTTGGTGTTACAACCGGTCGATTTGGTGTCGCCACCGATCGAGTTGTTGTTACCACCGGTCAAGTCAAACTCGACGTGCAAAACCCGGCGGTCGCTTTCCGGGGCGGTCATCCGCGTTTTCGCGGAAACGCGCGCCAGGAACGGCGACGCGGCGGTGAAGGCGGCGTCATCGCCTTTCGCGACCGAGCCACCGATAGGGTACACGGCCGTTTCCTTGCCAGCGTCGAGCCACTTAACGTGCGTGCGACAGGCAGGTAACGCGGGGATACCCTCGATTTTGGAGGGGGTCGCTGTTTGTACGGGCTGGGGCGTGGCCGTCTCCACAGTCGACGGCACTGCATCCTTCGTGGTAACCTCCTTGGCCATCTCCACCTTTGCCTCAGCGCTCTCCTTCGCCATCTCCTTCCGCGCCTTTTCCGCCGCCTTTTCCTCATCCACAACTGCCTTCGCAAGCGCCTTCACAGCCGCCGCCTCTTGCGCCATTTTCACCGGGTCCAGTTTGAACGCAGGCGCATCGTCAACAGCTTTTCGCAAAGGCTCCCAAAGCGCGTCCTGCCAAACCTCGGCGTACTCGTACAACCCGAGGGTGTCGTCGGCTTCGCCTCGCGGGTAAAACGCGGTGGCGCCGGCTTTCTCCATGAACGTCGAGAACGCGCGCGGAACTGCCATGAACGCGGTGTAGTTCTGGTCACCCAGACCTAGCACGGTGTACTGCGTCCCCACTCCGACCGACCCGCCCGTTTTCGCCTTCGCGGCCCGCTTCAGCCGCGTGAAAAACATGTCGCAGTTATCAGGCGCGTCGCCGTCGCCCGTGGAGGAAACCACGAACACCAGAATATTGCCGGGCGCCAAGCAGTCGGTCACGTCTTTTTCGTTCATGGAATTACACGTCACGTTCGCGAACCCCTTCGCGCCGGCGGCTTCGGCGGCCATGGAGACGCAAATCTCACTCGCGTTGCCGGTTTGAGATCCGTACAGGAACTTGATGGAAGGAGAGCTTGCTGGTGCGTCTATGGAAGCGGTCTGAATTGCAGCATTCGTGTCAGCGCCGTCGTTCTTAGTACTCGCCGCGTCAGCCCCGTCGCTTGAAAGCGCCTTCGCTAGCGCCGGAAAAAGGGTTTTGCACCACGGCTCGAACGCTTGTTCCAAACCAGCCGCGTCGTTGCACTCGCCTCGCGTAACAAGTTTTTCGGCTCCAAGGAACAGTAACGCTGAATCTAAGGTCTGTGCCGCTTGGTTACAGTCCTTCGCCGTGGTGGTTTGGCGGTCCAGGAGTAAATTAGTGTCGCCTAAACCCAACACCGCGTACGTCAGCACGCCCCGCAGCGAGTCCTTCTCGCCGCTCTTGCGCTTGCGGTTGAAGAACCGTAAACAAGTACCCGCCGCCTCAGCGGGCTGCGCGTTTTCGATGGTTTCCACCACGAAAATAGCTGTGCACGGGGTTTGGCAAAGGTCGCACTGCTTGAAGTCGTCCATCGCGAACAGCCTGGGCGCGAATCCGTTCGCGACCGCCTTGTCCGACAAATCGCGCGCGATCTGCGTCGAGGCTTCGCCTCCGTAAAGGATGAAGAAACGCGAGTCCGTGTTGTTGTCCACGATGGTGGGGGGGGCACTTGCCTTTGTGGCACTTGCTTTTGTGGACACACTGGTATCAGCGCCCGTCGCGGCGCGCTTCTCCCCAGTCACCGCCCCGCTCTTCCGCATCTTGGCCATCAGCGCGGCGCTTCCGGTGAGAGGCGCGGGGGCAGGGGGTGCGGTCTCCGCGGGTGCGGTCGTGTCTTTGCTGCTAGTCGCTGTGGAAAGCGGCACAGTCGTGGTCGTCACAGGTGTCTTAGGAACAGCCGTGACTCCCGTTTTCGTACCACTCGACAACGACGCCACCTTGGCACCACTCTCCTCCGACGATCTGTTCAAAAAAAAGTACGCAATCGCAAGCGGCGCGGCGAACGGCGCCAGGACAATCGCGGCCGCAAGCAAACACAAAGACACCAGCACCAGCGGGATGCCGAGAACAGGAGTCTGGCGCACCGCATTCTTCACGTGCGCCACCAACGACGCCATGTTCATGTCACTCATTGGCACCGCGCGTGTGGGTATGATGACGTCGGCGAAGAGGGTGCCGTATAAGTCTCCAGCCTGGCGGCTCTCCAAAATCGTCGTTGAAACCGAAGCAAACGAAAACATCGCTTCACACTCGCGAAGGCGCAGCCCGTCGCCATGCTCGCCTCGACGACACCGACGCAGGTTTTCGTGCGCGGTCTTGACGGGACGACGCGTTGTCTTGATTTCCACGACGACGTTTCCAAAACCCTCGGCGTTTCCCTCGGCGACCTCGGTGATGCGCTGGCGAGGGTTGCGTGGGGCGCCCCAAAATCCGAGCAACTCGTGGCGTGCGCCGCGAAGGTGCACGCCCCGTCCCACGACCCGCTTGTGCGCCTCCCCCCACACTCTACGTGCCACCTGTTGCTCCGGGTCAGCGGCGGCAAAGGCGGGTTCGGGAGTTTGTTGAGGGCGGCGGGGCAATCGGGGTCGGCGACGACGAACCAAGATGCGATGCGCGATTTATCGGGCCGAAGGATGCGGCACGTGGAGGCGGAGAAGAAAATGAAGGCGCACGCGAGGGAAGCGCCGCAGCGTGCGCTTGAACTCGCGGCGATGAAACACATCAAGGGCAAGGGCAGTGACACGAAACGGAAGTTTCGAGAAATTGAGGAAAGGGAAAAGGAGAGGTACACAAACGAAAGCATGGCTACGGTGAAGGGGGTGACCAGCGCCGTCGCAATCGGGGTCGCGGCGGAACGAAAAGAGGCACAAAAAATGAAAAAAGAGTCCCTCGAGACGAAACGCGGGGAAGACGAACGAACGCAACGGTTAAATTCCGGGTACATGGGTTTTGGGGGTCTCGGCGGGGTGAGTGACGATTCGGACGACGATAGCGACTCGGACGAGGACGAGAAATCCAAGGCGTTAGCCGCGAAAAAGGCAAAGGGAAAGGGGGGTAAAGGCGGGAAAGGGAACGGAGCCGGAACCGGAAAAGGAAAAGGTAGCGACGCGCCGTCCACGCCGCCCGTGGACGTCGCCGAAGTGAACGAAATCGTCACGGAGGAACACGACACGGCTTTGCCGAGCACTGCATCTGAGCCTGTGCCGAGCACTGTCTGTGTGTCCACAAAAGACAAGGAGTTGTCGTCGATTGATTTAATCGATTTATCCGCGTACGACTGCGCGAGCGACCTCGAGATTCTCGGGCTTGCCGTTTTGAAGGACAACTTGTCGGCAAAAGGGCTGAAGTGCGGCGGAACGCTGTCGCAACGGGCGGAGCGTTTGTGGGTACTCAAGGACTGCGAGTTAGGTGATGTCCAGGAGAAGCACAAGGCGAAAGCGAAGAGGTAGTTGGGTACAAAGAGTCAAACGTGTATTACAAGGAAGAACCGGCTATTGTCTGTCTATCTATCGCTGCTAATCTAAATCAATCTATCCAGTCGCCCAATCTTTCCGTGTCCGACTTCTAAATTCGCGGACACGTACGGCCGTGTGATCCCCACAGGGGTTTGGTCGTGTGTGTGACCGTTTTGAGGCTCCACGAACCCCTTCGGCCTTCCCGTGTTGATCGCTCTGCCTCCGATTTCCGTTCCGTGCAAACCGACTGCGGCGTTCGCCAGGAAGTCAGACCTGAATTCCACGAAACCGAACTGGCGCGTCTGATCTACGTTCACCTTGATCACGGGCGGGCCGTGCACTGCGTGGTCGGGGAACAGCCGGGACAGGGCTTCATCGAAAAACGCCCCCAGCACCACGTCCACGCCAGGTGCCAGGTTCCCCACGTATATCTCCCGTTGCTTTTTCGTGGCCGTCGCGTCTTCAAAGGACAATACGCTCACGGGGCGTTTCTCCCGTTCTCGTTCAATCATCGTTCGTCGAGCCGCGTCAAGAGTCTGCCGTTGTAACTCCCGCATAGCGGGTGATAACACGGTGTCGTCCATCCGGCGGCGCTCGCGGCCGGGCGACCGCGACCGCGACCGCATCGCGGTGCCCAACGGAGTGGGTTGGCTTCCGCGTGGTGCGGAACAACATCAAAGCAGCTTCCAAGGAAAAGAAACTTTTCGTTGGACTTTCGAGTAAAAGCGCGTCAGTGCTTCAGTGGCGACCACACCTAGAGACGCCTCGGGTGCGTGGGGCGGTGCGATGGCGGCCCCGGAGACGGCCACGGGTGGGTCCGCGCGTGACGGCGAACACACAGAGGTATCGGAGAGCGACGACGAGTGGCCTGACGTGGCGAGCGACCACGAGGACGAGGCCGGTATGATCTGGCCGGCCGCGGATTCACACGGCCGAGGTCCCGAGGCGCAGGGTCGTGGGTCGGACGACGTAGTGGGTTCTTCTGGTGCGGAACCTTTTTCGACGACGAGTGTCGACGCGGTGTCGACTGCAGAGCAGACGCTGCCGAGCCAGGGTTTCCACCGAGTTGTGTCGGCGTCGGCGTTCGGATCCCCACCCGTAGAGTCGCGGTCGGAGACGTTCACGGACACGTCGAATGCGACAGCACCGACGGGCTTTGTGGAGCGTAAAACCACCTCCCTTGGCGATTTGTTCGGCGGCGACACACCGAAAGTGGAGGCGGACGTGGCACCCAAACTCATGCCTGTGGAGGGCGCGGTGGCGGTGGCGGGCCCGACGGTTAGCCCAACAACCGCGGCCTCGCCGTTCGGTGTTCGCGGGGATGGGGCCGATGACGACTTTTTCAACCGCCTGGCGTCGCCCGGCGAGGCGAGGAGACAACCACCGCCGGCGCCGTTCGGGGCGCCGCCGCCTTTGAACTCACCGGCGCCGGTCGCGGTCAAAGGGTTGGCGCCGAAAGCGCCAGTGGCTTTACCGGCGGTCGAGCCGGAGACGCGGGTACCGCAACAAACGCAGCCGGCGCGACAAACGCATCACGCGCAGCCGGCGTCGCGCGCGCGTCCCCGGGCGTACCAGCACCCCACACAACCCGCTACGTACCAACAGCCGTACCAACGTTGTTATGAACAACAAGCGTATGCGCAGCAGTCGTACGGAACGCAACCGTCGTACGGAACGCAACCGTCGTACGGTACGCAACAGTATCAACCGCAGCAGTCGTACCAGCAGCCGCAGCAGTATCAGACGCCTTACGGAGCAAGCGCCGGATACGACACACGCGTTGGGTACGCCCACCAGGACTACGCCGCGGAGGCGGTTAAGGTGGCGCAGCACCAACCGCGAGCGATGTTGCCGCCGACCACGCCACCGGTGGCATCGCAAACGACGTTCATGGTCCCCGAACGCCCGGTGCCCGTTACAAACGAGGAGTCACTTTTCCAAAGAAATCAAAACACGCACGCGACAGCGACTCAGGTTGCGGCGTCGTTGCCGTACGTACCGCCTCCCCCGGCTGACGCGGCGCCCGGGTACGACGCGTCGCCGATAAACGCCGCGTACGACACGAACGTTTCGGGTGGGTACAGTCGGTCGGGCACGCCGGATATCGGCGCGGGCGTCGCGTCTTACGGAGCCTACGGGCAGTCTTCTTCGAACGGAAATCCTCACGCGCCCGGTGTTGCGTACACAAATACCCACGCCGCTTCGCCGGCACCGGCACCCGAACCCGTGTACGATCACGGCCCGCCTAGCGCTGGCGCGTCGTATTACACCGGTCATTATCCAAGCTCCATCGATCTCGACGAGCTACCGCGGCCGAGCTTGCTACGGCCCGAGGCTTCGCGACAAGTACCCGCGGTACCGGTCGCGAAGCCGCAGTTTATGATTCCCGAAGCTCCGAGGGAAACAGCGCGAAACGAGCCCGACCCGGACGCGTTCAACCACCTCCGCGTCCCGGGTGCCGACGCTGTGTCCTATGGGAACCAACCTTTAATGACCTCGACGCTTCCCCCAGCGCCAAACGCGGCGGCCGCGGGGTACGACGAGTACGTCTCCGGAGGCGCTAACGTTTCCGGAGGCACTACTAGTAACACGACCGTGTACAACGGTTACGACTCCGGAGGCACGGCTGGTAACACGTACAACGGGTACAACGAGTACGCTTCCTACCACGATACCGGCGACGTTTACGGCGCGGCGCCGGCGCGGAGTAACGAGGCCGCTTACGATACTAGCGGCGGTACGGTCGGGGCGTACGGGGCTGGGACGTACGAAAACGGGGGAGGGGATCCTGGGTATAAGTATAACTACCACGATCCGCACGCCATGAACGCCTGTCCAGGGTCGGTTCCTTTGGTATCGTCCCAGCCGGTGTCGACCTCGTACGCGCAGTGGGCGCCTGACGTACCCGCCGCGAGTGGGGACCGAAACGCAGGAACCGAGAATCAACAACCAATCCCCGTGGGCGCGTATTCCACATCCGGGTCCAACCACGCCACAGGCGACGCCGGCACCGCGCGGTCGCCGCACGGCCGGCCGCCTAGCTTAATCCCGAGTTTCGGGTTCGGAGGCAAGCTCGCGATTGCCGCGCCGGGGTACCCCGTGCCGGGCGCGACGTCCAGTACCGCCAGAGCAGCTCCGGGGTGCGTTCGGATACACAACCTGTGCGATTTGTTTCGTTTAGGGGTCCCGACTGGCGAATCGCCGAACGATTTAGCCTCTCAGCGGCCCGGTCCCGGCGCAGAGTATCTCGACTCCTTGTCCGGCGCCGCGCAGCTGGCCTTCCCGCCGGGTATCGACCGGAAACAAAGCTCGCAGAGCTTGGTCGGGTTCGCGGAGGAGCGCGGCGCGGCGGACGCGTGCGGAACGGAAACTGGCAAGGAGGACGGCGAGGCTTTGCTTCTTGGTGTTCTGGCTGCGATGCTGGCGAGGGGAGGCCCTGTTTCCGTTTCCGGTACTCTGTCCAGTGACCAACCTGGGGGGGACCCACCTGGGGGGTTCGTTGTCCAGGTCGCGCGCCTTCTGCTTGGAAACGAAGCGAGCGCGGTGACTAACCGACCGTCTCCCGGTACCGGACCGGTTTCAGTTGGCGCAAACAGTCTGCAAATTTCGGAAAGCGCGCTTAAAGAGACGGAACGGCTGCTTTTCTTTGGAAGCCTGCACGACGCGCTTGAGGTCGCCATGAGTGCAGGCCTGTGGCCTCACGCCATGTTGCTCGCGAGCCGCATCGGCACCGACGCGCTCGCGGCGGTTTCGCGACGCGCGGCAATTTCGCTGTGCGCGGCGGGCTCGCCGTTGCGCACCTTGGAGCTGGCGCTTTGCGGAGGCGGGGACGAGCTTTTGAGACATAATAGTGGACACGGCGGTGACAACGCGAACACAACCGATGACGCCTCGTCATTGCTCCCGCGGTGGAAAGAACACGTCGCGATTCTCGCCGCAAACCGAGGACGGGACGACGGTACGGACGATGAAAAGAATCAAAATCAACGCGACGAAATTCCGCGAGTCATGACCGCGATCGGGGACGCGTTGTGGAGTGACGTTTCGTCTTCCTCCCAAAACTCGGAACAAAACTCGCAAGAAAACGGTTTGCACAATGCACACGTGTTGTACGTCCTGGCCGGTATCACGGTTTCTCCGTTTCACCAACACGCGCGCGTGTGTTTGCTAGGCGCGGACCACAAGCGGTTTCCCCGAACCTACCATGCCAACGTCCGCGCGATTCAAAAAACCGAGATATTAGAAAAGGCGCTGATGAGCGGTGGTACTTCCAAAAGCTTATTAGTTTCTGTCGGGAGCCTTGCGAGCATGTCCAAAATAAGCCTTACCAGCCTCCCTAAAGCCGCCGGGCATTCTTTGCTTAAATCGGCGACTGCGAGCACCGCTGGTAACGCACAAGCCAAGTTTCTTCCGTCTTTCCAGCCGTACAAAGTGCTGTACGCCGGGTACTTAGCCGAGTTGGGTTTCACGAAACAAGCCCTAGCGGTCACGGAAACCGTTTTGAAAACCGTTACGCGCAAGGGGTTCGTAGAGCGCCACGGCCGGGACGGCTCGGTGAACTTACACCAGCTCATGAATTGCGCGCAGGAGATGGAGCACCGGCTGAAAGGCCACGCGGGCGGGCGAGCAGGGTTGGGACTCGGGAACCTGCAATCGGCGGCGACGAGCCTTTTCGGGGGGTTTTCCAAGATGTTCGACAAAGGCGTCCACTCTTTGTTCGGGGACGACGGGAACGGGGCTGGTGGCGGGGTTGCCGGGGATGCGAAAGGAAAGCACGACACTGGTGCCCCCAAGACTGGTGCGCACTCGCGAACCCTATCCAGCCACAGCGTGTCGTCTGTTTTTTCAAACGCAAACGCCACGGCTGGCGGGCAAACGCGAGACGCGACGACGTCTAGCAGAAACTCGTCCAACGCGAGCGTCACGAGTGTGAATCACAGCCGGAACGCGAGCAACGCGTCCAACGACTGGGCAGTTAGTCAGGATTCTTTGGCTAATGACAGCACGCTGACGGCCGGGGGTTCGCATTTCGACCGGACCGACGGAACCCGGGAACCGGTTCGCGGGTCGTTCTTCCGGCAGTTTTCGTTGGGTACGTATTTCCCATATTCCACGTTCCACCTCCCTGTTCGGCCCGAGTACCCTTCCCTGTTTACGCATACGTACTGGTACCTGTTACCGTGTTAGCAGTTACGAAGTCACACCACGGTACCCTGTCCAATCCCGGATATACACATCACGACCGACTGACACTTTCTTTTCAATCGTGCCAGGCGTGATGTCCAAAGTGGGCGCCGCGATGGTGGAGTCCATGCCCAAACCGAAAGGCCAGGCGAAGCTTGGGGATGAAAACACCATGTTTTACGACGAAAAACGCGGGCGGTGGGTGGAGCCTGGCAAGGAGGGGGAGGCGGACGCCGGGCCGCTGGCGCCGCCGCCGACGATGCGGCCCGGGGGGATGGGGAGTGGCACTACTGGGGGGAGCGCCAATCAAGGTCAAAGTCCGGGCGGTTACGAGAATGCACCAGGTGGAGTACCGACAGGCGCTACTCCGTCTCCCCCCCCGGGTTCATTCAGCATGCGCGCGGCGAAAGGTCGGAGTAAATACGTGGATGCGTTTTCGCTGTCAGGACCGGCGGCGGCGGAACACGCGGCTGCGGCGGCGGCCTCGGATGCAAACAAAGCTGCAGCGGGAGCATCATCATCACTGTTCCCCGCCGGTTTAATGTCCCCCGGGCTGATGGCGCCAGGCCTGCCGGGAGGAGTTTTCGGAACCGGAGCGTCGCCGCCGATGACGATGCTGATGATTCCGTCGCCAGTCGCGAAAAGTTCGTTGGACCAAAACGCCGATTCGACAAACGCCTGGGCGGCGTTGCCGTTGTCTCCGGTGGGAAGGTTCGATCGGAACGAATCGGAAACGCCGCCAGTCGAGGTGGCGGAAACGAAAACGACTACGCCGGTGTCGATGATGCCACCGCCTGTCGCGACCCCGTTCGCGGATGCCGACGGTTCGGATACGCAACTTTATCGCGACGATCCGTTTGGCGCGACTGAAACCGAAACCGACTTGCTCGCCGCGGATGACGACGGCGAAAGCTCCACCGAGAACACCGAGAACCCCGAGACCCAAGCCATGCCCCCCCCCCCCATCGTCCCGATGAAGGACCTACGTCTGACTGAAGCACCGTGCGAGATGGACAGACCCAATCGCGTTGATAAGATCAAACAAATGTTGTCCCCGTCTTACGGCGACGGGAAGGTTTCTTTCGTTGAACCGAAAAACGCCGCGCCGAATTTTTTCATCCCCGCCGGCAAGTCCGAAACCGGCGGGAAAGTCGTCGGCGGCGGCGCTACTTGCGCCGACGTGGATGATGACGTCGGTTCCGAAAATATGCAGGCTGAGAGTGGTTCGTATGGCACCAACGCGTATGGCACCGACGCGTATGGGCACTACCCCGATCCGTCGGAACACGGCGCGGGGTTTGGTGTCACGGCGGACGAGCCGTTCGGCGACGGCGATGCTACAACTTACGAAAACGAAAACGATGCCATTCAAAACTTGGACACGAACCAGGCGCCCGGTTTCTTCGACCGCGACGGGGTTTGGCGTTTCGGGCAGTGGCCGGGCGGCGAGTACGACCAAACCGGCGTTTGGAACGAGGGTTATTGGACCGCCGAGCGGTTCTGGGTGGTCGGGTTCTGGGACGAGTTCGGGGCTTGGGTGGACGGCGTGCGGCCGGGAGGGTACTTTGACCGGACCGGGGGGTGGGTCGCGGAAGAGGGGAAGACACGCGACGATCACTCGATGCCAAAGCCCGAAAACGCGGCAACGCCAACCGCGCCTCCTGAAACCGCCGCCACGAATGCGTCCCAGGTTGTCGATGCCCTGGGGGGGGTGAGCGGCGTTGGGTTTCATAAAGGGGACGACAAGAGCGAGGAGTCGGATGGGGAGATGACGGAGATGGCGCTGTGATGACGTCGCGACCGCTTTCGGCAGTGACGGATAGAGCGAGCGTTGTGAACCAAAAAAACAATATGTATCAGATCAAAACAAGTCACACCGCGCCGGCGGCTCTGAGCACATGAGAAATCGCCGCGTGTCCCCCTTGCGCGACGTTAACAACAGGTTTTATTGATACGGACAGTGGCTTGCTGCCGTTATGCCCCGCCTTGTTGACATCCGCGCCCGCTTCGATCAGCGTTCGCACCACCGCTGCGTGGCCCTCTTGAGCGGCGATAAGCAGCGGCGATATTTCGTCATCGTTCGCCGTGTTGACATCCGCACCAGCTTCGATAAGCGCCCGTACTACCACCTCGTGACCGTCTTGAGCGGCGATCCAAAGTGGCGTCGCACCGTCATCCGTTTCTTCGTTGACATCCGCGTCAGCCTCAACCAGTGCCCGTAATACCACCTCTTGACCCCTTTGAGCGGCGATGTGCAGCGGCGTTATGCCGTTACTCCCTGCCGTGTTGATATCCGCGCCGGCCTCGATCAGCGCCCGCACCACCACATCGTGGCCGTTATTAGCGGCGATCCACAGCGGCGTCAGGTTGCCATCCGTTGCCATGTTGACATCCGCTGCCATGTTGACATCCGCGCCGGCTTCAATTAGGGCCCGCACTACTGCCTCGCAGCCCGTTTGAGCGGCGATGCACAGCGGCGTCGCACCGTCATACCTTGCCTCGTTGACATCCGCGCCGGCCTCAATCAGCGCCCGCACCACCACATCATGGCCCTTTGCGGCAGCCATGTACAGAGGCGCCACGCTGTTATCCCTTGCCTTGTTGACATCTGCGCCGGCCTCGATCAGCGTCCGCAACACCGCCTCCTGACCATATTGAGTGGCGATGTACAGCGGTGTTGAGCCGTTATCCCTTGATTTGGTAACATCCGCACCCGCTTCGATAAGCGCCCGTACTACCGCCTTCCCGTCGCCCCTTTTAGCGGCAACGCAAAGCGGCGTGTCCCACGGGCAGCCGTTCGCGTGCGCCCACTGCAGCACCTCGAGTTGTCCACCATCCACCGCCTCACGGCACGTATACACGTTCCACTTGCAGCCGTTCGCGCGCGCGCACTGTAGAACCTCGAGTTGCCCGCCCTCCACGGCTGCCCAACACGTGCCTGCGTCCAACGGGCAGCCGCCCGCTCGCAACAACTTCAGCTTCTCGAGCTGTCCGCTCCTCGCCGCAGCCTTGCACAGGAGCTCTTTACGCGACAGGCGACCTGCCAGTTGCAGGCGCTGCACCGCGCGTAAATATCCCAGCCTCACGGCACGATTTTCATCAAGCTCCTTAAACCGAAGCCCTGTCGCCGCCACCATGTCGCGCATCGCGCGGCTCACCGCTGGGAGCCGTGCGAGGTCGGCGGGATCGTCGAAATTCTCAGATCGGAGAATGTGCGCGACGACGAGGTGGTTTGGGAGGCCGAGGAAGGTTTCTTGCGCGTTCCATGGGCAGCCGTTCGCGCGCGCCCACTGTAGCAATGCGAGGTGCCCACCCTCTGCCGCACTTGTGCACGTGTTTGCGTCCCACGGGCAGCCGTTCGCGCGCGACCACTGCATCACCTCGAGGTGCCCGCCCTCCGCCGCACTTGTGCACGTATTTGCGTCCCATGGGCAGCCGTTCGCGCGCAACCACTGCAACAACTCGAGGTGCCCGCCAAACGCCGCCCATTGACACGTGTACGAGTCCCACGGGCAACCGTTCACGTGCGCCCACTTCAGCGCCCCGAGGTGCCCGCCCAGCGCCGTGCACGCGCACGTGTCTTTATTCCACGGGCAGTTGTTTTCGCGCAACCACTTCAGCACCTTGAGCTGCCCGCCCATCGCCGCGAACTTACACAAGGCTTCGTCAAACGTCACATAACCGCGCCGATGCAAACTTTTCAGCGTGCCTAAGCATCCGCGCTTCGCGGCTTCGGCAGGCTGAAGCTCGTTGAAAGACCCCTCCTCCCCGATCGCATCTCGCATCACAAGAGCGAAATCTCGAAATCCCGCGAGATCTTTCGGGTGAATAGGATGGAGCTCGCCCGAAGGCGAAGCTCGAGGAGGCTTCTTGCGCGTCGGACTGATCCACGGTTGTCGCGATACGGTCACTCGGGGGAGTATCGGAGCTAGGCTCGGGTTTGGGGGCCATCGCGCAAGGGTGGCGTGCGCGGTGTTGTGACAATGGATCTCGCGTCTCCTGGGACGTTACGAAATAGAAGTTTCCAAAACACTTTTGACGCTTCGAATGTTACTTCTTCTCGAGCAAAGCAATCGGGCCCCCGCGCTAGACCTCCTCGCGCACGCAACACACGCGCTTCCGGGATGAGTACTTCTTCCATGCTGTGTCGCGTGTTCCTTGTACCGGTATCGCCCATGAACGTGAAAGCGCGAGTGGCGCGACAGTCGCAGTTCTCGATGCGGGCATTGAGGTCGTCGCCCTCTGCATGTTCAACGGTCGAGTCACACAAATCAACGGGCGTCCTCGGCACCGCGCCGCGCCGTGCTCGTCGCGCCTCCAAGCGCGTCGCCGCCTGTGCGACACCTGCGTATGCCGGTGCGGCCAGCGAGTTCCCCGAGGACCCGCCCGTGTCCCTGGTGACGTACCGCCAACTAGCGCCTCACGTCGAGCTGGCGCGCCTGGACCACCACGGGATTGACGGAACGAAAAACAAAAACGCCACGTCGGTGTCGTTGCTTCCCGTCCTGGTCGGGTGGTTCGGGTGCAAGCCCTCTTATCTGCGCAAGTACGCCAAGATGTACCTCGCCGACCCTCACGGCCGGTACGACGCGGTGGTGTGTGTCACCCCGCCCGTCGCGGCTACCCTTTTCCCCGCGCTCGGCGACGCGTTCGCGGCGACCGCGCTCGGCGCGGTCGCGGTCGCGAGGAAAACGTTGGCGCAGGACGATTCGGCTTTTTTTTTGGCCCAGAAACTATCAGCAAAAAACGACAAATCGAACTATGAACGCCCTATCGTCTTGCACTTGTTCAGCAACGGCGGGTACATATTCGCCGGAAACGTAATGCACGCGCAGACCGGGTTCGTGGCGGACACGGAGACGCCTCTTGGGGAATTCATGAGCACCGCGCTGCGGCGGAAATTGGGCATGGCGCCCGCGCCCGCGGACGCCGCTGCCTTTGTGGAATCCGTCAACGCGCTCGTCATGGACAGCGCGCCCGGGGAACTGGAACCGGGAATGGTCGCGAGGAGCTTCACGAGCGTGGTGATGGGAACGCAAGCCACGATGGAAGATTCAGATGAGGGTGGGTCATCGTCAGGCTCAGACTCGAAAAAGAGCGTCGTTTCGTCAGACTCAAAATCGCAAAAGAACGTGCAGACGTCGTCCTCGAAAACTTTGAAACAGCTGTCGCAATCCGTCCTCGCATGGCCGCCAATCGCGAGACGCATGCGATACGTCGACGCGGCGTGGGGGGGGTTCCCCGCGGTTACCGGGAACAGGTGGAGCGGCGATAGGAAAACCCGGCCTGGAAACGCCGCGGAAGTGGCGCACGCGGTTGTTACACAGAAACTGCAGCGGCTGCGTTTGGAACGGCAGCGGCTGATGAGCCAAGGGAATGAGTTAAAGTCCAGAAATACTACTGGTAACTCCACAAGAAATCGGAATGGTGACACTTTGGATAACTTCTCCGGTATCCTGAAGTGTCCTTCCTTGTTTCTTTACAGCGCCTCCGATTCACTAATTCCCCCAGGTCAAGTCGAGCAGTTCGCGCAGTTCCGGGCGACGCGGCTTGGCACGGTGTCCTCAGCGGTGAGTCGGGGGAAAGGCGCGGGCGGTGGAAGGGTGGTTCTGAAAAAGTGGGAACGCGCGAAGCACTGCGAGCTAGGCCGGGACGACCCGGCCGGGTACCAAGAAGCGCTGCTGGACTTTTTGAGCTTTTTGAGTCCCGAAAGCGAAGGCAGTGAAGACGAAAACACAGTGAACAACATCAAACCCTTCGTGCGACCGGTGACCGTGGCGGTAAATGTGGAGGAAGAAGAAACCAAAAGGGAGAAAAAATAAAGCGAAAGGCGTAGCCCTTGTATTCTTAGGTACAGTATCTATTACTTTCTTCCCACAACACGCTCATCAATGTCCCCCGGCGTGCGCGAAAAACTCGCTCGGGTTGCGCCCGGCTTCGTCAACGAGCTGTTTGATGTCCGCAAGCCACTCGTGGTTGCTGAGTAAATCCTCAAGACGCAAATGCAGTCGGAACCGCCAGTAGTGCTTGTTGTTCGTCGGGTCGTTAATTGTTTCTTCACTCGCGGGTCGCTGCGCGTACAAATTGTTCAGCGCCAAAAGGTCCTGCATCGGAAAAATCGCAAGCGCGGACGGGCTAGCCATGTGCTGTCGAATAATAGCCCGCATGACTCGCGGTTCGCACTTCGCTGGCGGGACCCCGGGGGGTTCTTTTTCGGGGTCGGCGGTTTCGTCGTAGTTCACGCTTTCGCGTCTGCCGGTTTCGTGACCTCCGCAATCCACAGATGGCCGTCTCGCGCTCGCGTCGTCGATGGACCCTCGGCGTCGGCCCTGCGCGTCGCCCTGCCGTTGCACGTGCACGCCGTCTTTCGGCGGGGCGAACGCGTTACTACTGGACCCGGGCTCAACGTGCTCCGCCCGGTACGCGGGCGGGCTCGGGAACACCCCGCCCCGCATTTCAAGCGCGGAGGCGGCGAACCGGCACCGGCGAGCCTCATCCGCTTCGTACCAAGCCCGCGTGGTGTTCGTGTCGTGGCAGCTGGGACTGAGATTGTAAAAAAGAAAAGTGTCAGTATTTTGTAACGTGGCCTGAGTAATTACTCCGGACAATCGTCAAAACAGGGAGGCGGGATTTGGGAAAGCCCCAACACGTACCTGCACACGGTGTCGTACGCGTACGTGGACGGCGCCCCGAACTCGCCGTCCAACCCGGGAGAGTGAGGCATCCGTTGGATCCGCAACCCCAGAATCCCCAAATCCTCAAGCACGGGCTGCACGCACTGCGGGACCATCCCGAGATCCTCGCCGCACACGAGTTGCCCGGTGCACTCGGTGAGCGCCGGGAGGGTTCGCCGCGCGTTTTCCCGCCACAACGTGTCCTGTGATTGTTACACAAAAAGTGTCAGTCTTGTGTTGGCAAACAGTGTGTTGACGGATTTGGGAAACGCGCAATACTTACCTGGCGTTTGTTGAAGTAGTCGTCTGAGAGGTAAAGCAGCGCGTTTTGAGCCCAGGGTTCCAACTCCTGAAAACTGGAAGTGGTGCCGAGTTCGATGCGCGGGTAAAACGCATCCGCGTCCTCCGCGTCCCTCAGCAAACAAACGTTGTGTTGCAGTTTCAGTAACCCCGCCCGTAACTCGGCGGTTTCCTTGATCAGCCAATCGGGGCTCCCGTCCCGGATTCGGAACGCATCACCGTCCAGCAAACCCTCCTCAGTGCGGAACTCGGTTTTGAAACGAAACGTCATCGTGGAGGTCCCGGGGTCTTTTTTCGACGGAACCACGATCCCGGTTTCTTCCAGGAAACGACCGCTCGCTTACGAAAATAAAACAAAATGTCAGTCTTGTATGGGCAAACAGTCTACTTGTGATGTATGTAGTTGTAAACAGTAAATAGTCAACGAGGGGCAGTAAACAGTGTGCCTGGATTTGGGAAATACAACGCGTACCTTCGCCGTCTCGGTCGCCGAACACGGAGCGCAACGCAACGCCCGTGATCCACGGATCGCACAACCGGTCCACGAACCACAGCCCGTTTTTGTCCAGTTCGTGCCTTCTGATTGGTACGCTGGGACGAAACCGGCCCATCTTGCCAAGCCGGGCGTGCCCGGGGAGTTCCCAGATCCGGAAAAAACCAAGCACATGATCCACGCGCATCGCGCTGAAGTACCGCTCTAAATGCCGCATGCGCTCGCGCCACCACTCGTACCCGTCCTTGCTCATGGCGTCCCAGTTGTACGTGGGAAACCCCCAGTTCTGGCCGTTCGGGTCGAACTGGTCGGGAGGCGCGCCCGTGCTGGCGTGCATGCGGAACAGCGTGGGGTGCATCCACGTATCCACGGAGGCTTTATCCACGCCGATTGGGAGGTCGCCTTTCAGCAAAACGCCTTTTTTCTTCGCAAACGCGCTCGCGGCGCGCAACTGCGAGTCCAGGTGGAACTGCACGTAGTACCGCAACACGACGGCGTCGTGAATGGACCCGGCACCGGAGTCGCACCCGTTAGGCGGCGCGGATAGCCGCGCCACGGTTTCAAACGCGTTTTCAGCACCCAGCGCGCCCCACCGCCAGTGCTCCGCCGTGCCAAAAAGTTCCCGCAGCGCGCTGAAAACCGCGTACCTGTTTTTGCGAACAAAAAGTGTCAATCGTGTATTGGGCGATGTATGGACAAACAGTCACCAGCTTGGGTAAAACAGTGTGCCTGGATTTGGGAAAGCCCCAATACGTACGGTTTCAGCCACCCTTGTTGTTCCTGTAAAAACGTTTTGAACGCTTTCGACTCCAGAAACGTTGTCCGCACCGCGGTTTCCTTTAAACACCGCTTCGCGATGGACATCTTCACCGCGATCGTGGCTTCGTAATCCACCTCTTTCAAGTCAAGGGCGTGCCGGGCTTTTTCCAGCTCCAACCGTAGTGCGGCGAACACGTGTGCACGCCCAGGGCCTGCGACTAAGGCGGCTTCCTCTAACAGCGGCGAAAGCTTCAGGTACAGCGGGTGCAGGGCGAAAACGCTCATGCTTGAATACGGGTACGAGTCTTCCCACGTGCCGTGCACGGTGGTGTCGTTGACCGGAAGGATCTGCACCACGTTCATGCCAGCCAGGTGCGCCACGTCCACCAGGGTCGCCAGGTCGCCGAAATCCCCGGACCCGACGCTGTGCGTCGAGCGCAGGGAAAACACCGGTACCGCGATGCCGCACCCGCGCCACGGAGACGGGAACCGGAAGTGTCCGTCTCTGGCGATGATCCGCGACGGCCGCGAATCAGGCCCCACCCACCGGTTCGATGGGGACGGCTCCGAAACAGGCGGACTGGACGGGATGTCGCCCGATACGGAGCCGGAGCCGGGTGCGTTTCGCGACGACTCGCGTCGTCCAGATTCGCGACCCGGCGCGAGCGGCTGCTCGTTCGCGAGCGGCTGCTCGTGCCACGAAAACGGCACGTCCCGCGTATCACCCGGGTTTTCGTTCAGGAGTCCGTACCCGGACGCTGCCGGTGTGGGAGCCCCAAGCGGGCTGGGGAACCCGGGAATCGAATGGGCGGCCTCGGGGTGGCTTTTAGAGGCGCTTTCTTTCTCGCTTTCGTTCCGTGCTCCGTCGCCGCTCGCGTCGCCGTCTGCACTTTCACTCCACCCCAGCGGCACGATCACCCGGTTCGCGCCAGATTCCAAACTCGAGTGCGCCCCGCTTTTCCCGAGTGCTTTCGTTTCGCACTTGAGGTAGTACTTGTACCGCACCGGGAACTCGTCGCTGTGTACGTCAACGTCCAGGCGCCAGGTTCGGGATTCCGTGTCCAGAAGCATCGCGGGCGATGCGTCTCGGTCCCACTGGCCTAAACTCTGACTGGACCCGACCGCGTGAAGCCTTAACCCTGGCGTGGGCCGCAGCGTGCGCACCTCGAGGCGCACGCGTGTTGTGCCTGTGACGAAATCGTTGCCGGCGATTTCGGTGGGGGGGGCGTGGAAGACGGGGGACGCCGAGTCCTCGGAGAGGTTCATCGGAACATTCATGGAAGCATTCGTGGAAGCATTCATGGAAACATTCATCTGTCCCAACGCACCACCCACCAAGGTCTCGCGGCGCCTTCCCGAGTCGCCCGCGCTTTGCGCAGTATCATCCGGCACCACCACGTCCCGGAACGTTTTCCGCCGGAAAACGTTCTCAGGGTGCGTCGTGCTTTCCCACGTGTCTCTTATTTCCACCCGGTCTCTGTTTGGCTTTTGCTTTTGCTTTTTCTTTCCCGAATCTGGGAGCGGCGACTCGGACTCGGTGAAAATCGCGCGCGGCGTGAACGACGCGCCTCGCGAAAACGCGTCCCACCGCACCACGTTCATGTCCCCGTCCACCACCGCGTACCGGTACTCGAAGTGGGAGTGGAAAGAACCGGTCGCCTTCGCGGTCCACAAAAGCTCGTCCGACCCGACGTGCTGCGCGCAGAGTTGATGATGATGATAACGATGAGAGGGAGAGACGGGCGTTGATTGTTATGTTAATCTTCTTTTATTTTGTTCAAGTGAAAGTGAGGCACTGCTTCCCGGCGAAACGTGTGCCGCCAGGCGGGTTTGGGGCGTCCGTGATGGGCACGGAAAAACGTACCTCGCAGTGCATCCATATTCCCTTCCGCACGTCCCACTCCCCGAGTTGTGCGTGGCTACCAACCACGACCAGGTTCTGGCCCCAGGTTGTCCAGTACTTCACGCGGAAGCTCACGGTGGTCAGGACGTCGGGCGGTGCGGTGGCCATTGCGGCGGGATTTCCGGAATCGGGCAAGTCTTTGGGCAAGTCGCGGAGGGCCGGAGGTGCTTTGATTGCCAACCCCAAACGTGTCGTTGCCGTGCGTCGCACCCCGCACCGCCGGAATGACAAATTTGGTGAACCAGTCGCCACAATCGACCCGCGAAAGAACCAGCGCGCCTGCTCTCTGGAGGAGCCCCGCGAACGCAAATGCTCGTTTTTCGACTGTGACTCGCCAAAACATCAAGAGGAGGAACGGTCAATCTCGACCGGTGCTTGATACGGGGCGATTTTATTTCCCAATCGAACGTCACGATCGAAATCGGAAGTTGAAACTGGCAGGCCGCAAAAAAGAGCCCATTCCGGAAAGAAGGAACGGGGCTGAAAAATCAAAACAAGCGCGTCGTCGTTCCAAGAGGACCAGACTCCACACCTTGCGACGCGCGTTCGCCGCTCGCCGTGTGTTCCGTGCGACACGACAAGAACTCGCCGGCTGCGTGTCTCTTTCGTTGACCGATTCAAACGCGTCGCGCGTGTTTCGTGTGTCGTTTCCACGCACCGCCTGTTCGCCTCGAGTCCCATCGTGAAAAGGGCGGCGGTTGCATCGTTTCTGGGCCGACCTCGACTCACGTCTCTCCACCGAACGTGCCCGGAAGCGTGATGGCCTCCGCGAGCACCACTGGGGTCATCGGATTACGCATCTCAGGTACGGCTAGGTCCACCATGGGCGGTGTTGGGTCACGGGTCGGTCGGGCCAGCGCCGGACACGGCGCGTTCGCCGCGTCATCGCACCGCGCGGCGGCGGCAGGTACTACCCAATCTCTAGTGCGATGTTCCGGCGTTTCGACTACCCGGGCGCTTTCAGGCGTAGGGTCAGGCGGCACCGGACCTGCGTCGCTCGTGAAGAACCTTCACGGCTTCGCGTCGAACTTCATCGCGGCCAGAGGTAGCGGAATGAAGCAAGGCTTAGGACCCAGACAATTCGTCGCCGCCGCCGCGTCCGCCGGCGGCGACGACGACGATGCGCCGTTGACCGCGTCTGAAATCGCGGCGCTCGAAAAGGAAGCCGCCGTTTTGGCCGCGTCCTGGGCCTCGGAGCTGAGCAAGCAGCGGTGGGAGGACATGGAGGTTGTGGAGGGAGAGGATGGTGCGTATGAGGGGAAACAAACGAAGGATGGCAAAAAGGGTAAACAAACGAGCGACGGCAAGACGAAGGCAAAGCCTAAAGATAAATCGCTGAAAGCCGCCCTGAGTAACAACGATTACAGCGACGACGACTCGGATGATTTCGAAGAGAACGTGTACGACTACGACGCGGATGACGTGGAGGAGGGGTACGAGGACCGGCGAGGATCGGGGGTTGTTGATGCCGCCGACGACGACGAAAACGACGCCGACGCCGATAACCTCACGAAAGGTACGTGTTGCCTTTCCCAAATCATAGACTCCCTGTTTGATGCCACGTATGGAGTGCGGTTACGCAAGTCTTACCACTACAATAAGTGCAACAGAGTCCGTCTCCCTGTTCGGCCCGATTACTCTGACTGTTTACTCATACAAGTTGCGGGAAGACTGACCCTTTTCTGGCAAAACGCAACAGCCAAGCGCCGGCGGCGGAAAACGCGGCGCGAGTGGGGAACGATTCCGGACGCGGTACGTGTTCTTGGTATTTCCCAAATCCCTCCGACTGTGTTCCCATACGAAGGGCGCATTACCTCTGCCCATACTCGTCCTGCGAAGGGCGCATTACCTCTGCCCATACGGGACTGACACTTTCTTTTATTGGTATCAGCTTCTTCCAAGGGTCGCGATCGTGGGCCGGCCCAACGTGGGGAAGAGCGCTCTTTTCAACCGTTTAACTGGTACAAAGAGAGCGATCGTTTACGACCAGCCCGGTATCACTAGGGACCGGATGTACATCAGGGCGTTCTGGGGGGACCGGGAGTTCATGATGGTCGACACGGGCGGTTTGGAGTCGCTTCCGGGGAACCCGCAAGACGCCCCGAGCGTTGACACCATCGGCGGGTTCGAGATCTTGCCCGGGATGGTGGAGTCCCAGGCCGCGCTGGCGGTCCGGGAAGCCTCATCCCTGATTTTCGTGGTGGACGGCCAGAAAGGCTTGACCGCCGCGGATGAGGAGATTTTTGCCTGGATCCGCAAGTTTCACTCGAAAACGCCGCTGCTATTAGCGGTGAACAAGTGCGAAAGCACCACCAAGGGGGAGGAACAGGTTTTGGATTTCTACGCCCTCGGTGGGTGCGACCCGATCGCGGTCAGTGCTATTTCCGGAACCGGCACTGGGGAGTTAATGGACGGTTTAGTCGCGTCGTTACCCGATCCCGACCTGACCAACGCCACCGGCGATGACGACGACGACGACGAGCCCCTTAAAATCGCCATCATCGGAAGGCCGAACGTTGGTAAGTCTTCTTTGTTGAACCAGCTCTCCGGGGACGCGCGGGCTATTGTGAGTGACTATTCAGGGACGACTCGTGACACCATCGACAGCGACGTGGTGGGGCAAGACGGGGTGAAGTACACCCTGATTGACACCGCCGGGATTCGACGACGCACGTCCGTCGCGAGCGGCAAGGACGTCCCCGAAAGCCTAGCCGTGGGCCGGGCGCTGCAGGCGATGAAACGCGCCGACGTCGTGGCGCTCGTGATCGACGCCGAGGAAGGCGCGTCGCAGCAGGATTTCGTTTTAGCGGAGCGCGCCGCAAACCAGGAAGGGTGCGCGCTGGTGCTGGTGGTGAACAAGTGGGACAAGATCGACAAGGACTCGTACTCCATGAACGAGTACACCAAAACTCTGCGCTCCAAGCTGCGGGTTTTCGAGTGGGCCTCCGTGGTGTACACGAGCGCTTTGACGGGCCAGCGGATCCAGAAGGTTTTGCAAGCGGGGAGCGAGGCGGCGGTGCACCACCGCAAACGGTTATCCACGGCGACCCTGAACGCGGTGGTCAGCGAAGCGAGCCTGTGGAAGTCGCCCCCCTCGAAAGCGGGACGCAAGGGGAAGATATACTACGTCACGCAAGCCAGCACGCGCCCACCCACGTTTGTGTTTTTCGTCAACGACCCGAAACTGTTTCCCGAAACCTACCGCCGATACATGGAGCGGGCGTTGCGCGAGAACATCGGGTTCCCGGGGTCGCCGGTGCGTATTCTTTGGCGAGGCAAGGGGGTGGGTACGTCGAAGCGAACGTAGTGATGAGCACGAGGAATTCTAAACCCGTAATCACCAACGGTAATGCGACGGTGTTCGCGTTAGTATCAAGTAGGGTAAAGGCGGCAATATCAAGACTGTACGTAGGGTAATTACTCTCTTTTTTGTCTGTCTTTCGTTAAACGCGTCAAACATCTACACACGTCCTTCTCCCGTAAAAACTCAAAAGATCAAAAGACAAAGGATCACAAACGACCCGAGCAGCAGCAGCAGCCGCGACAGAAACACGTGATGCTGTTGCTGCGGGGACATGGAGAAGGGGAAGTGGTTCCTGTTGTGCGACATCCGGGGCGGCGCCGTGCCGGCTTGGCCGATGAAAAACAGCGCCGTGGCATTCCCTCCCCAGCCGCTTAAACGCTCGCCTACTAAATCCAAATCCGCCATCAACCCCGCGTCTAGATAAAAAAGAAAGTGTCAGTTGTGTATGGGAAATCAGTCTGCGGAATGTGGTAAATGGGAAGTACTTACCTTCGCGTTGCGTTTGGGAAAGCCTCGGGTCGTCGCTCGGTATGCGCAGCCCGCGCGGTCGCGACGGAACAACCAAAGCGCTCCGTTCCTTCCGCCCCGCGATATCGTTCTGTTTCCCGCCCCGCCCGCCGCCCGGCCCGTCCCCGCCCCGCACGCCCCGTCCGTAAAGGGGAATCAACAGAGCCTCGCAAACACCCGCTTTGCACATGGGGCACTGTTGGGTTTCGTGGAAGGCGTTGAGCCATCTGTTTTGTTTTGATTTTGATAAATGGAGAGAAAAAAAAACAGGAGAAAGGCGAGGTCGGGAGAATTTTGCGAGATGCGATGCGCGAGGTCGCGAGGGTGGGTCACGGAGAGGGAGGGAGGTGGGGATGGGATCGTGCGATGGGAAGGCGGATGGTCAGTTCCGGTGGATAAGGGTTCGTTGTTCATTCGGGTCGAGACTCGAAAACACCGCGCCGGGCGGTGCGGGTGGATCAACGGAGTGTCTCCGCGGGGGGTCGCGCTCTCTCGGTGTTGAACAACACCGAAAACCACGCACGCGACGATCTTCGAAATCGGCGGTCCCGGGGTCCCGGTCGGGTCGCGCGCGTATGCGTAAACAGGATGTCGTCTGAAGCGACGTGCAACGTACGTGTATATGCACGGCCAGCAGTACAAGTGCCCGCACTGCGTGACCACTGGCTCGGTGGCGAGATCCAGACATATGTTACACTCGAACGCGGCTTCCGCTCTTGAACGTTCGTTCTCCTGCCCGCCCCACGCCGGGACGTCCCCACATTTTGGGTTCGCCTCGCCCAAGGATGGCACCGACTCCCGGGGCGCCCCAGGTCCCGTCCCCGCTACCGCGTCCTCGCCGCCGCGCCCGTCCCCCCCCTGGGAACGAAGGCGCATACCAGCCGCCGCCGACATCGTGCGCGGTGTGCTGTACTGACGCGAACGCGGGCGCGGGGCTGGGTCACATGCAAGAGTTTTGCACACTGTCTACTCGACCTCAAAAAGTACAGAAATAAGTGGATGATGACGCGCCTATCAACGCGCTACGATTGCGCCATGATTGGATTTGGGCCACTCCAAAGTCGCCCTCACAAAAAAAGAAAGTCGATGGACTGCTGCTGCTGCAAAAGCCGCTGCGAAAGAGCGAGGTGAGATTTCCGGTGCCAACCCTTGGGTTGTGCCCTCGCGTCCCCCTGTGGCGACGCGTGTGTGTCCGGTGCGGGTGCGTTGTGCGTGCGCTTCCGGGCTTTGATGTCGCCTACCGCGATGTCGCAAATCGCGTGCGCCGCGCGCGCGATGCACAGTACGCGCGTGACGTCGCCGTCCCACACATCCACGTCCGGCACCCGAATGGCGACGTCGTCGTCGTGCGTGTCGTCGCACGGCATCCGTCGCGTGGTTTCGCGAGGCAAACCGCGTGACGCACTTGTCACGTCCGGGCACGAGTTCCGACTCCGTTCCGGGTTTCGGAAATCGATCGCAAACACGGTGTGTCACGGGGGCGAAGGGTCCGTGGATGGCGGGGATGTGGTTTTCAAGTCGCTGGATTCGCGATGTTTTCGCAAAACACAATTGCGGGGATGTCGTCGAAGACGGGTCCTCACGGCCTCTATGGTCGTGTCAACACAGGCCCCAACGGAAACAACCAACACACCCACTAAATACCGCCTCGTCATCGTCACCCTCGTCGCCCTGGCGCTTTTGCTGTGCAACGCGGACCGGGTTATCATGAGCGTCGCGGGGGTGCCGCTGGCGGAGTTAAACGGCTGGAACCGGGAAACCCTGGGTTTGGTGCAGAGCAGTTTCCTGTGGGGATACACGTTGACGCCTTTTATCGGGGGCATCGCCGCTGATAAGTATGGCGGGAAGAACGTGCTTCTGGTGGGTATCACGGTGTGGTCCGTCGCCACCGTGCTGACCCCGCTCGCCGCGACCGCGTCCCTTCCCGCGCTTCTGTTGTGCCGGGCCGTGATGGGTTTAGGCGAAGGTACGTGTGTATTCCCAAATCATGTACTCCCTGTTTACCTGCCCTGTGTGGAGTGCAGTCATCAAGTCTTACCACTAGAATCAGGGCAACAGAGTACAACACTGCCTGTTCACTGTACGAAAATCGCCCATCACTCCCGACTCTGCGACTGACACTCTGTTTTACCCATCGCGAGGCGTGGCGCTGCCGTGCATGAACAACCTGATGGCGCGGTGGGTGCCCAGTGCGGAGCGGTCGCGAGCCGTGGCGGGGTGTATGGCGGGATTTCAAAGCGGCTCGGTGGTTGGTTTGTTAGCGGCGCCCGCGATGTTGGCTTGGGGGGGGGTGCAACGGCCGTTTCTCGTGTTCGGCGTTTTAGGTGTCGCGTGGGCGGCGACGTGGGCGTTTACCGCGACGACGTTCCCGAGGCAGTCGAAAAGGGTTAATGAACAGGAGCTCGTACTGATCGAAAACGGGAGCGCGGTGGTACAAGTGACGGAGACACCGAGTGGGAAATCGGACAAGGAAGGCGTCGAAACCAAAACCAAAACCAAAACCAAAACCGAAGAACGAGTCCCCCTCAAAACTCTTTTGCGCGCGCCGCCCGTGCTGGCGTGTATTTTCGCCAACTTCGTGAACAACTGGGGGTACTTTATTTTACTGGCTTGGATGCCTCTTTACTTCAAGCAGCACCTGGGTTTAGAGCTGGCGAAATCCGCGCAGTTCTCGGCGCTGCCGTGGTTTGCCATGGCGATAACCGGGGTTTTCGCGGGGGTTTTCGCGGACTGGCTTATCAACGTGAAGCGAGTTTCGCGGACGACGACGCGGAAAATAACACAAGGAATAGGGTTCGTAGGGCCTGCGTTGGGGCTGTTGGTGTTGACATTCACCACCACGCCGACTGGCGCGCTTGCCGCCCTGACCTTCGCGGTCGCGTGCACCGCCTTCACGCAAGCCGGGTTCCTGGTGAACTTTGCGGTGCGTGTTGGGGCTTGCCCAAATCTCCAACGCTGTTTATTACCGCGCCTCTTTGAGCGCACTACTCGTGCCGTGTGTAGCATTGCCAATACGGCCGTAACACTTACTGGCGTACTGGCACCTCTTACAAATACATCACAAACGCACTGTTGCTCATACAGTACACCTACGCTCGCCGACTCAAAAGACTGACACTTTTCGTGTAACAATCGCAGGAGATCGGCCCGAGGTACGTCGGCGCCATGCACGGCGCCGCGAACACGTTTGGGTCTTTGGGTGGAATTCTCGGGACCTACGGCGCCGGGGTGGTTTTGGAAGCGACAGGGTCGTGGAACGCGGTGTTGAGGGTCACCGCGGGGGTTTATTTAACAGGCGCCGCGGTTTGGCTGTGCTTTTCCTCGGGCGAGAAGGTTTTTGAGTAGCGATTTTGGAAATTTGATCAGTTTTCAAAAGAGGAGCGGCGCGTTGTTGTGTATATCTTCTTCGTTTCTGGCAGTCTGTTATCCGTTTCTTCTTCTTCTTCTTCGTATTAGGTGGTGTTGAAGAGTTAACACCATTGAGTGGTTGGTTGGTTACCGTTGGTTACCGTGCGGGCGCTTACGCGCGCTCGCCGCGGATGCGGCGGGCGAGCTGGATGTCCTTGGGCATGATGGTGACGCGCTTGGCGTGGATGGCGCACAAGTTGGTGTCTTCGAAGAGCCCGACGAGGTACGCTTCGGAGGCTTCCTGGAGCGCGAGGATGGCGCTGGACTGGAACCTGAGGTCGGTCTTGAAGTCCTGGGCGATCTCGCGGACCAGGCGCTGGAACGGGAGCTTGCGGATCAGGAGCTCGGTGGACTTTTGGTACTTGCGGATCTCACGAAGCGCGACGGTACCGGGGCGGTACCTGTGCGGCTTCTTGACGCCGCCGGTGGCGGGCGCGGACTTGCGCGCCGCCTTGGTGGCGAGCTGCTTGCGGGGGGCCTTGCCACCGGTGGACTTACGGGCAGTTTGCTTGGTACGAGCCATCTTGAGAGGTGCGTGGGGGGTTGTGACTGTGGGAGAGTGGCGAACGGGTTTGAAGTGAGTGGGGAAAAATTACATTTTTGGCGATTTTTTGGGCCTTTTTGCGAACCCTGTTCATTTTCGAACGTCGCTTAAAAGGGGAGGTTGAGCGGTTTCTGGAGTGATCCTGTGCGGAATCCCTCATCTATGACTATTTTTTCTTGACTCTGGATTGGTCTATGCCGGCATTGGGTAATTAGTCGCATAAAGCCGCAAACAAAAGCTCTCATGTGTCTTCCGCTTCTTGCAAAGCGTGCACGCATCTGTTTGCGCTGCGGACGCTTGAGGATCCTAGCCCATGAGCGTAGCGTCCGTGTCTGCGTTTTTGGGCGCTGCTGGCCTTGCGGAAGGCCTCACGCATGTCGTCACGCGGCACGACCCCCTCGAAAACTGAGTTTTCGTTATCTTCGGCAAGATGCGAGCAAAGGGCTTCTTGTCATCTTGTGTGCGTCAAAGAAAGTCACCCTCAGTCCAGGTCGCGGACCACCCCCGGATCCCCCCCCACCGACGATGGCCGCGTCCTCGTCGCCGTCCAGCGCGACCGCTGTGACACGCCTCGCGGTGAGTGTCGCGGCGGTGGGGGTCGCGGCGTACGCGTACCACAGGTTGACCAGGGTGGCGAGGATTGATGGGAGGAGTGCGGATGGCGAACCGTCGGTTTCCTACGCGAAGCCATCTCCGGTGAAGACGACATCTTCGCCGGCGAAGACATCTTCGCTGACGACACCAGCGCCTGTACCGGTCCCACTCCCTCAAAAGGCCACAGCAGTGGACCCCACCCAAACCGTGACACAAGATGACCCCGTCGCGGCGTCTTTAGCGAAGGAACTCGCGGAAGCGTTCGAGCTGGACGCCCGCGATGCGGCGACGTTCGAAACACGAAGCGCTGTGGAAACGAGGGAGCTTCAGCGACAAGCCGCGGTGCAGATGGCGCGCCTGTCCGCTGCCGGGAACATGGGCGCCGACCTCGCGAACGGCGGCATGCGAACTCTGACTCCAGAGGAGTGCGGCGGGACGACGGAGTGGTACTCGTGGACACAGACTGAGCGCGAGATCGTGGTCGCATTTATGGTGCCGCAATCGGTCACCTCAAAAAACGTCACGGTGAAGATAGACACCAAGACAGTTATGTTAGCGGTGAACACGCCGGAAATGAACGGCCGACCGTTGGTGATGCTAAACGGAACCCTCATCGCGAGCGTGGTGCCTGATGAGTGCGTGTGGGAGATGGAAGCGGACCCCCGCGGGGGGGGGAAGAAAGTTTCAGTCACGCTGCACAAGCTGCGGCCGACCATGGCGAGTCACCACTGGCCGTGCGTCGTCGTGGGCGAGCCGCGGAACGACACGTCAAAATTCGGCCCGCCCGTGCTTGGCATCAACGGGAACGACCCAAACGCGCTGTCACGGGTCGCGGAAACAATGAGACACTCAAGTGCTGGGAGTTGGGGGAAGGTGGAGTCGTAGCGTAGCGCGCGGAGGTAATCTTTTAATACACCCTTCAAAGAAAAAAGCAGTTGTCAACTGCCACGTCTTCACTCACCACAGCGTGCCCCGGCACCGAGGCACGCGCATTACGACGCTTACCCTACACGCGTGGGCTCAGAGTGCGTCCTGAAACGAGGTGTGGGTGGAGTTAGACGAGGCCGGGATGTTGTGGGTGGGTTTTGGACGCCGTGCGTAGTCAGGCGTAGTAGCACGTCAGGGAAGGACGCCACGTCGAGGACAGATCTGGGGCACGTTCCGTGTATTCTTGGTGCACAATGGCGACGCAACTCGGGTCCATCAAGCGCGTCCGCAAGTTCCCCGGTTTCGTGGTTGATGGGTTCAACTACCAAACCCCGGATGTGTGCGCGTATTTCCTGACGCACTACCACGCCGACCACACCTGTGGCCTGCACGCCGGTTTCAAAGGCCCCGCGAAAATATACTGCACCGAAATCACCGCCGCGCTCATCACGAACGTGATGGGGGTCAAGCCCCAATTCGTAGTTCCAGTGCCCATGCACACCGAAATCGTAATCAACACCGCGGGCCGCGAAACCGCGTTCGTCACGTTCCTGGACGCGAACCACTGCCCGGGAAGCGCGACGATTTACTTCCGCAAACCATCGGGCGACGGTGTAAAAGGAGGCGGCGATGACAAACAATCAGTGTTTGCGGAAGGGGAAACCAACTCACAAAGTCAAGTCACTGCGTTGCACACGGGCGACTTCCGGGCGGCGCGGTGTGTCAGGGAAGACAGACACCTGCACGAATTGATAAAAAAGAACGGACCAGTAGGCGAGTTGTACTTGGACACCACGTACTGCGACCCGCGCTGGCGTTTCCCCGACCAGAGGGAGGTTTTAGCCACGATAGGAACGATCGCGAAGAATGAATTAAAACGAGAACCCAACACGTTGTTCCTAGTAGGGTCGTACTCCATCGGCAAGGAACGGGCGGTGCGCGCGGTGGCAACGGCGGTGCGAAGCGCTGTTAACAACGCCAATAGCAAAGTGCTGGTGAGCTGGCAAAGGGCGCGGACGCTTAAACTCACTGGGTGGTGGGACGACGACGTTTTCGTGACGGAGGGTGACGAGTTTGAAACGACGCGGGATGGGGAAAAGGAACCGCGGAACGAATCGGCGGATGCGTCTGCTTCTGCGGATGCGGATGCGGATGCGGATGCGGATGCGGATGCGGATGCTTCCGCGTCCGCTTCTGCGTCCGTTTCTGCTTCGTCGGGAAAACACCCCGAGCCTCCTTTCCGCGTCAGGGTGTCTACCATGGGTGGCGGGGGCGCGCACAAGGACATGCTCGAGTTGTTACAAACGTTGAAAGACCCGAAAACGAAACGCCCGTACTTCGCGGCGGTGGTTTCTTTCCGCCCGACAGGGTGGTGCTACAGCAAGCGCCTCGAAAGACACGCGTCGCTCGGGGCGGGGGTGGAGAACACCGTCGAGAATGAGGCTGACTTGTTCGATTTGAAAGGAACACGCGCCGCGGAGCGATACGCGCCTTGGGTGGAAAACGACGGGACGACGCGGGTGTACCAGGTGCCTTATTCGGAGCACAGCAGTTTTCCCGAGCTGGTTTCCTTCGTGGAGCGAATCAAACCTTCGAAAATCACGCCAACCGTAAACGCGGGGTCGGAAACGCAGAAACGCAAGATCCTGAAACACTTCGCACACCTTACTTGTTCGGTAACCGACACGGGGCGGCTGGAGCACTACTTCGGTCAGGGAGGTACGGGTTGTTCAGGTGGGGGAGGGAAACGGAAAGCGCAGCAGAGTTTGGACGATGCGAAAGGCGACGCGATACGCGTTAAAACAGAAAAAGGTTTCGAGCAAATTGAAGAAGAGAAAGGTAACCTTCAAATCGACGAAACGACGTACCCCGGCGTTTGCCCCGAAACCATCGACGCGCTGCGCGGGATTTTAACCCCGAGCGAGTTCAAGGAACAGCTACAACTTCTAAAGGAAGCGGAGGTGCGAAAAACGATACAAGAAACCAAAGAGGAACAAGACCCGGCGCAAACGCCGTTCCCGTTGGGGTGCGTCGTGGTGGTGAAAGGGGGGGGCGGCGGGTTCGGCGGGGGGGGCGCGCGGTATCAACAGTTTAAGGATAGGCAACACGTGGAATCAAGGCTGAAACAGCTAGGTGCGCTTGTTGTGGGACGAGTATCTCAGAAGGTCACGCACGTGGTCGTGCCAGGTTCGGGCGAGGCGCTGTCGGAGGAGCGGCGAAGGCACGGGTGCGACCCCGAGACAGGCGCGTTTCTTTCTTTGGTGGAAAAGGTGGAAAAATATGGAAACGGAGTAGCTAAGTTCGGGGCGGTCAATTCGTCGGAACCGTGTCCGGTTGGTGTCTCCGAGGCGGTTACGCCGTCCGAGGCGAGTCCGCCGGTGTTCGTGAAATCAGAACCCGTGGATTCGCGGTTCGACGCGGCAGTATCGCACACAAAAAGTGTAGTGTCTCACACCGCAAGTGCAGCATCACACACTGCAGCAAGCACACATACACAAGTCCAGGTCGTCACGGAAGGGTGGGTGATGCGGCACTGGCGGGCGTTTCAAAACGGCACCGCCAAAACGCACGCCGCCGAGGACGTTGCGAATCACAAACGCAAACTCGCGGCTGAGAAACAGGAAGAGAAGGAACAAAAAAAGATGGCGCAAAAACTGAAAAAGGAAGCCATCGAGTTTGGCGGCGATGACGCGCGTCCCGGTCGGTTCCGTAACTTGAACAAGCAGGCGCTTGATAAAATCGCCAAAGCGCTTAGCCAGCGATTGTTCTTTCTCGGAAGAAAGGACGTGACCCGAGGTGATCACCCCACGACTGGGCAAAGACTCGGCACAGACACCAGCACGACAAAACGAACCGCCGACGCGACGACGCTCGGGCCGAAACAAAAGTGGCGCGCATTGTTCCGCGTTTTCGGAACCGCCGGTACCGCGTACGAGTGCGACGTTTCCGAATTTCCCGCATGTTCGTGTCCCGAGTTCGTCGAAGCACGACGCGCAGGTCACGGCAGCCCCGGCGCGCACGTGTGCGGGCACCTCACGTGGCTGTTGGTGCGCGTTCTCGGGGTTAGTACGGACGACCCAGTTTTGTGCCAGACCGCGTTGACGCAAAGGGAATTAGCGGGAATTCTCGCGCCGAGAAAAAACATGCAGGCCGAGGGAGGTTTGGGTACACTGGAACCCGACGAATCAACACGGGCGTGTCCGGTGTGTCGCAGCGCAATCGTGGACGCCATCTCCGCCGGGACTACTTCGTTTGATGAGTCGTTAACTCCTGAGAATTCAAATCCAGTCGAGGGCGGAAAAAAACAGCAAAGCGACGCGAAAGTACTCGTCGCGCCGTGTCCAAACGGGTGCGCCGGTTTCGTCCACGCGCCGCTTCGCCGAGATGCGTAACGAAATGGAAGGGATTAAAAGAGCTGCGGGATATGAAACAACGATGGCGGCCACGTGTCCGTTGTGTGAAACGGGATGGGTGGAACAGGATAGCCACGGATTAGCCGTAGCGCCGTGATTAGAATTCCTCAAAGTCAACTCTCGTCGAGTCGAGAACTGCTCTTGGTTTTCGGTAAAGGTGTCTTCTCGCGCGTTTTTACATTTACACGCGCGCTACGCTACTGCACCCATCACACCACCATCTTCAGCCCCGGCCCGGTGTTGTTGTAGAAGTCCCCCGTCCACTGCCTTCCCTCCTGGTCAGTGTAGGTCCCGGTTCCGTGCATGGCTGATTTCGCAAACATCCCAGAGTACGTCGTGCCGTCGGGCCACGCGTACGTGCCTTCGCCGTGGTACTTGTCATCCATCCATTCCCCGTCATAACTCGCACCGCTTTCGTACGTGAACTGGCCGACCCCCTGCATCACGTCCTGGTTCCACTGGCCTGTGTAGCTCCACTTCCCCGCTACCGACGAAGTGCCGGTGCCGTGCCGGACATAAGTCCTGGGCGCGTCCTCGCCCTCCACCAACTCGGGAGGGGGAGGCACTTCTTCCCCATCTAAGTACTCGCGCTCCTTCCATTGACCAGCGTACACATCCGCTCCCGTGCCGCCCGTGGGGAAGATGAACGTCCCTGTCTGCGGGGGCTCGGGCTCGGTTTCGGTCATCGTGTCGGAACGACCGCGAGTCCGCGAAAGCGAGCGGATCTCGGTTGACGCCGCGCGACGTCGTGTGCGCGCCGAGGGCGTCGCACGAAATCACCAATCCGCCGTGTCGCCAAATCCGGATTCGGGTAAAGAAAATTTCCGAGAGAGACGCGCCAAGGGGAACAACCATTCCTTGGCGCACGAGACGGACGTCGCGCGCCATGAGTATGGTCATGGGCGGTAAGTCCCACGGCGGGCAGCTGCCTCGGATACAACTGAAGTGGCTGCTCACCCTGGACCTGTCCATGCCGGTTAAAAACCCAAAGAGGTGCGAACGAACCACCCGTTCGTGGTGCCACCGCACGTCGTCAAATCTCGCGTTTGCCAACGACGTCAACACAGATCCCGCGTTGACCGTTTTCGCGAGCGCCTCCGATGCGCGGCGCCCCGTACCCTAGACGCGCGCCATGACCCCGACCCACTGTGCGGTTACGTATGGGAACACGCAACTCGACGCAGCAGACACGGGAAACCGTGCTTTCACGCGGACGTCGGTACCCTTGGAAGGCGTGTCCCGGGGACACATGGGCCCCATTTATTTTTCTCGGACTGGACTTTTGATTTTGCCGAATTCGTTACATCTTTCGCCCACCGCGCACTGCCGCCCTATCCTCCACTCCAACGGTTACGATATCCTCCACTCCAACTCCAACTCACCACGTTACTCCCCTCCCCTCCCTGCCAATTGCAACCTCGTATAATACTCAGGGATTTCGCGAACGGCTACCTCGTCGCGGAGATTTTAAACCGGTTCTTCCCAAACGACGTTTCCATGCATTCGTTCGACAAAAACGCGTCGTCGGTGCACAAAAAAAGGGACAACTGGGGTTTGCTTTTGAAAGCAATCAAGCGACTGAATGTAATGGCCGTCACGACCCGGGAGTGGGAAGCGGTGTGCGCCTCCGAGGACGGCGCCGCGGTGGATTTCGCGGGGCGGCTACATGGCAAGCTTTCCGGGCCGGGTAACTTCCGGCCGGAGTCGAGCGGCGCGGCGAGGGAAAGCGCGAGGGTCGCAAATGAATTCTCAGGAGTTAATAACTCATCAAACGCGTATTCGCGCGACCGCAGAGAGGAGTCGCACCTGCAGCGGGGATTCGTTTCCGACGAAGGAGCGGACGGACGGGGCACCGACCGCGGAGGATCGGGTACGTTCAACGCGAGCGTGTTACGCGACAACGGCGGCGTGGAGGACCGCGGCGGGGCGTCATCGTGGGACTTTCCGGGTGGGGATTCGGGCGGCGATCATGGCGGCGGGCGCATGACTTCCTTCGGGTGCGGGTACGGCAATGGGTTCGGCGGGAGGGACGAGCCGCCGCCCCGGTTTGGCGGGAAGGACCTCGAAACCGCCACCGCGCAGTACGGCGCCTCACCCGCCGCGCCGTTCCGGTTCCAACCGCACGCCGGCGGAAACGGGTTCGACTGGGCGGCGTATCAGAAGGTGTTCATGTCCCCCAAACAGGAGGACCACGGCGAGGGGTGGATACACGAGGTCGGTGGTGGTGGTGACAGCAGCGCGGGTCGCAGCGGCGGCGGCGGACACCACCGGCACGACGAAATACGCGAACACTCGTACGACGAAACCTCGTACGACGACGATACCGATCGCGGAAACGCGGCGGTTCGGGTCGGTCCGCGCGGTTCGGGAAAACGACGCCCGATGCGTCCGCTTGACGGGCGCGAGGGTGGCGTGACGAGTCCGTTTCTCGGCGGCCGCGACGACGAGGCGTCCGCGTTTCCTTCCGAACCGCAATCAGACGGACAACACGGGCACGACAGGAGAGACGGGTACGAACAACAACAACCGCGGCGTCAACCCGCGCGGCGTGACCCTCCGCCGCGGAACTTCGACGGCGGCGCGTCCTTGCTTGACTGGGGCCCGTCCCTTCCCGGCGAGGATACGTACGGGGACGACTCCTACGGCGACGACGGGTACGGGGACGATGACGTGTACCAAAGTGACCCCGCGTACGACGGTCGCGTCGCGGTATCCAATGATCAGGGCTACGGAAACCAAACAGCTTCCCGAACAAATCACAACCAGCCATCGCCGTCGCCCAATCGGTGGGACCACGACAGCGGCGCGGACCGCGACCGTCGCGAGCGCAGTTACCGGGAAGCGAGCGCTGCGGCGCGACCGAAAGTTGCGGTACCGAAACCGAAACGCCGCGGTGACACGGCAGGAGACGACACTCGGAGACAACCTCCAATTCGTCCGTCTTCCAACTCAGGCACCGAAACCGACCGTCGCGATTCGTTCAACGCGCTTGAAAAACCCCGCGGCGCGGCTGCCGGTTTTTACAACCCCACTTTTTACGAAAAGAAATACGACGCCGGCGAGGCGCGGGGTGTGGCTACGTATAAACAGTCTGGGACGGGTGGGTACTACGGGCTAAGCGTGGCGGTTTCCGAGGCCCAGCTGCGGGCAAGGCAGGAAGGCCCGTACGCCGGGCAGTACGGCGTGGATTACGAACCCAAGCGCGCGAGCGATTACAGACGCATGCTCGGCGAGCACGGCGGGTACTACAAACTCGGATCACTGGGCGGCGATCTTGATACGGATGAACAAATCGAAGCCCGAGAACGTCGGGAAGTGATCAAAGAGCTGGACCGTGTTAACCGCGAGCAGAACCGCCTTGCGGGGGAACGGAGTCAATTGGTTTTGGCCAAGAAAGGCGTGGAAAAACCGCCTGAGGAGTTGCGGAGGAAAGGGTTTTTGTCGCACGTCGGCGACCGCGATCCGCGGAACTCAAACGCGGAGCCCTCGAAACACGAAAAGATGTGGTCCTACGCCAAGCGGTTTGTTCCGAAGCCCGTACAGGCGGCGTGCGCGAAGCGAGTGGAGACGGCGCCGCCCAGAGTTCACGGGGTGTGGAAGCACCCGGCGGACGAACCGGGGGACTTCGCCGCGCCGAGCGAAAACTTCCGGGGCGAGTGGCCTCGCGAGTGGGGCGGCGTGGCGGAGGTAAGGGGGCCGCACGAAAACGCCCCGCGCTTGGACCGGGGAAAAAGAGGCGTGCGCTTGCAGCCCGATGCAATGCACGACCGAGGCGCGAAACGGGAGATGTCCGAACTAGAGGTGCTGGAGATGGAGCACAGGATCCACCAGCAAAAACTGCGCGAGCTGAGTTTGGCGTAGACGACGAACTTCTTTTAAGGAAAGGTCTTGAGTTTTATTCATAATCCGGTCTACTAGCTCACGCTGCTACTCCAGCGCGAGCGGTGTAAGGGCAGGTGATTTGTAGGATTCTTCTCGCGATTTGTCTCACTCGCGCTGTCTGGATTTTTGCAATCATGTGGTGTTTGGTGCGGGCAGCGAGGGAGTTGTGTTCCATCTTCACTTGGGGGTCGGAATTTTCAGGGAGGATTCCCAGCGTCCTGTTGGTCTTGGTCAGTGCGCAGTAGCTCAGGAGGTCAAGAAGGTCTTTGCCCATGCGGCCTCCTGTCTCCACCCCAAGGATGAGACATTTGGTGCCCGGGCGTGGAGCAAGCGCTTCGTTGTTTCCACCTGTTTCTCTTTTAAAAATATCAAAGCACTTGTTATTGTTTCCCAGATTCCCGTGGTTTCGTTGGTCGTTGCTTCCGTTTGTCTTCTCGTCGTGGTGGTGTGGCGAGCGCGTATTCCTTGCTCGCGCGCGCCTCTTCCGCAGCTCTCGACCCCCCGTCCAGCATGTCGGACGGGACGGACCCCGCGGTGGCTACCCACCACCGCTTCTACTCCGACAAGACCAAGACTTCAAGCGCCACTTCCGAGACCGAGGGGGGTTTAGGGTCGGACAGCGAGTCGGCTTCCAAAATGCAAGATACGCAGTTGGTGCGTCACCCTGGCGTGCGTCTGTGCGGGCGCAAAGTTAGCAAACTCTTCGCGGTGGCCAGCGAGGGTGGGATAACTTACCAGAAGTTCAACGGAGTGGTTCAAGGGTCTCGACCCGAAGCTACCTGGGGCACTGTCTATTCTGTAAGGTACGACGACGGGGAAGAGCAGGAGGTGACGTACGAGGAGATTATTCCTATCCTCCACGAACTGAACGAGAAGTTTCCCGCGGTGCCCCTCGACATAATCGAGGCGTCCAAGAAAGCAAAAAGTGACTGGGGCGTGAAGAAACACTTTCGCCACGAACCCACTGGAACGAGGAGGAATTTGCTTGGCGTGCGAGACGACGCAAAATCTCCCGATGCGTTCTTTGGTGTCGCCAAGGACCCCAAAACGGGCATTGAGCACGGCTTCGATGTCTTGTGTACATCACGGTTCGGCGCCGCCGCCGCGCACGACCTGCTCGTGCGACGCATGCTCGCCGTCGCCATGAAGCGAACAGACAAAACGTACGAAGAGCTTCAGGAAGAAAAGGAAAGCTTTCGCATGACAGAAGAAGAGGAAAGCTTTCTCGCGAAACGCCTCAACTTCCCTAAAGCGTCATGGAGCGAGGTGTGTGGGATCGTACTCGGCAGTGTCGCCGAGGAGCTATCTCCGGTGCCTTCGAAGAAACTTTCGGCGCCAGCTCCCGCGCTTCGTGTCCGAAAAGACGTTTGCTACGCCGACGACGCGGACGAGCCCGCTCTTCCCGAAAAGAAGAAAAGGAAAGACGCAAAGACACCACACCACTTCGTCCTCGGCGCGGGCCTCGGCGCGGGCCGCGTGTACGACTCGGAGCTCGACGTGACGTGTCACTCGTGTCGCCAGAAGACGGTTGAGTCGCACGTCACGTGCACTGCTCCAGCCTGCAACGAGAACGCGCCGTGTGCGCATAACCCAAACGGTAAAGCGTTTCCCTCTGCGTTTTGCGGGACGTGTTTGAAGAACAGGCACGGCGAGGACGTGTTCGACGCGATCGCGAGCGGGCTGTGGGTGTGTCCGAAGTGCCGCGGTTCATGCGGCCCCGGGTGCGTCACGTGCTGCAACTGCAGCTTCTGTCGCAAGGCCAACGGCCTGGAGGCCACGGGGCTGTCCATCGTGCGCGCGTACGCCGCCGGGTTCGGGAACGTACACGACCTGTTGGTGCACGACGCGACGGGCGAGGGACGGGACGCGATCGCGAGGCGGAAGCTTGACGCGCCATGGGGGGCGTGGCTTCGGGGAAACAGGGTGGGTCCGTCCACCGACACACAGGAGGTGACACCGCGGCAGTCGCCGGCGAGATTTCCGCCGCCAATGACACCCCCAACCCCGCTAGCGTTGCCCTCGCTGTTCCCCCAAGCGCTAACAACAACGCACCCGTACCCCGGCGGCGGCGGGCCTATCTCGGTGATGGCACACCTGCGCGCCGAGCTTTTGGCCGGAAAGGAGATGATCAAGGAAGGTCTTCTGGACGACGAGGACTACCCGGACATCAAGGCGACGGCGTTGGCGAGCGCGAGGAAAAGCGTGTGAGGGGGTGAGAAGGTGACGGTACGAAGAGACGGCCAAAGACTGCTCGCAAAGAGACTAGACTATAAAAGACTACTTGCGAAGAGTCGGACTGCAAAGAGACGGCCAAAGACTTCTTGCAAAGAGACGGCCAAAGATTGCTTGCAACGAGACTAGCAAAGAATACTTGCAAAGAGACTAGCAAAGACTGCTCGCAAAGAGACTACTCGCTGCCGCTTCCGTACCCGAGAAGACCGCCCAGTCCGCATTCGTTGTCGTCGTCGCTCTTTTTCTCCGTCTCCGTTTTATTTTTCTCCGTCTCCGTCTTCGCGGTCTTCACAGTGGTCTCCCCCTTGCGCACGACCACGATTTTCGCACGCACTGCGAGCTTGGGTTTCGCGTGTGTTTCGTCTCGTGCGCGTTTCGCGTTTTTGGGGTGCGACGGCCGCCCTTGGGTTTCCGTGGAGGGCGCCGCCGATTTTACGCCTTGTGTCGTGTCCTCCGCCGACCTCACCACCATGGTTTCCCGGGACAGCCGGAACAAGGTCACGTCGTCGCGTTCGCGTTCCACCCTTTTGCGTTCCGTGTCCCGTTGAGTTTCCTGCATTTCATCAAGAAACTCAACCTCCTCCTCGTCCAGCGGTTTGTTCTGCCCCTGCTTCATCGTTTTCCAGCCCGCCGCGATCTGTTCATCCTTCGCATCCTTCGCTTCCTGCAGCACCGCCCACAACGGTTTCGACGCCTCCCTGGTGCCGTCCTCCACCCGGAGCGCCCCGCCCCGCGCGAGTTTGATCTCCTCCAGCTCGGATTCGGTCACGAAGTTCATCGTGCCCATAACCGCCTGCGCCGCCCCCGCGACTTTACTCGCCTCCGCCTGCGCGTGCGCGGGGAACACACTAGACGCGTCTCGGCCGAGATGGCGCTCCACGTCGTACCGGCGCTCCGGTTCCTCGACGCGGACTAAAGGCACACCGCGGTTGTAACCCGTGGTCGTGGCATCATCGGACGCGTGCGCGGGATGCATCGCGCAAACACCACGCACGCGCCCACCGCGCGCGCAGCTGATGAATGGCACGATGAGAAGAATGCGAAATAAGAAACCTCATCAATAAAAAATAAAAAAACTATTGCCCTCCGCCCGTCTCGGCGACCACGACGTTGGATATCTCGTGTTTGATTTGCTTCATCGTGCGCGTGTTGTAGGTGTATGTCACGTCTGACGTGGTGCGGCGGCGGTTGGGAGGTGTCGTCGCTACGACGGAAACCTGAATCGAAACGGTACCGTTCGCGGCGTCGCAATTCACGACCCGCGGCGACGCGATTGAGACTTTTTTTCCAAACGCAAAGTCGGCCGCGCAGGACAGCGTCGTGGCGCGCGATCCGGTGGAAAAAAGGTCGCCGTAGACGAACACCTGGACGTGCTCGTCCAGCATTTCCGCGATGCGTTGTGTGTTACCTGTGTTCAAACTTTCAATGTAGTGACACAAGTTATGGATACACCGATTGACGGATTTCGCTTCGTCGAGCGACGAGCGAAGCCCCATGACAATCGCGGCGAACGACGGCCTCGTGTTTCGGTCCCCAAGACAGTATTTCACGACTGTTTTCATTCGAAGCATTTTGATGCCATCGTGTTCCACCGCGAACCCGTCCCACATCTGCAGCGCTTCTTGTATCAAAATCCCGAACGCCCTGACCTCGATGCGTTCTAAATCCCGTCCAATCTCCGACCGCGGTTCGTAAAAAAACGCGGCGCCGAAATCGGAAAGTTTCGCGAACGGAACTTGCGGAGGTTCCATTTTGTTTCCAATCTCCGTTCCCCGCCACAAAACGTTGTGCGCGTAGAGGTCGCCGTGGTGTACCCCCTTGGCGTGCAGCGCAGCGCCCGCGTCCGAGATGCACCGAGCCAGGGTCACGATCTCGTGGAAGGACCTTTTAGTTGAAGCGTCGTAGGTGTCGCGCGTCACGCTTTCGAACGAAGGCGGGTTTCCCAAGTTTTTCCACACGACCGGGTCCAGGAACTCCATCACCAACCCGTCCGCTTTGGTGCTTTGTGTTTCATCGTCGGCGTGCACTGCTTTTAAATTACTTTGTGTTTGGTCGTCGCCGTTTCCCGCTACTTTTCGGTTACTTTGAGTTTCATCGTCACCAGTTGCTGCTTCATCACTCGAACCCCTGCCGTACACGAACCTCGCCAGCGTCTTGACGATCCCATCACACCCGCCCGTGCTGGCCAAAATAGAAACGGCCATCTCGTCCTCCGGCCGCCCGTCGCTGGTTTTCCCCCCACTAGTGTACACCTTCACCGCGGCGCGGCCGTTTTCCACACCGCCTTTCGCGGACGCGAAAACCTCCCCCGACGCGCCTTTTCCCAGCGGTTTCGCGCCGGGCGGTACTTGTAACGAGTTCCAGGAAACAAGGGGCACGAGGGCGTCCAGTGATTCAACTGCGCTTTCAGCGGCGGCGCTTTGCCGCGCCGCCACGGCCCACGGGTCCGTCACCGGGTTCGCCGCAAGCGCCAGCCACGCGAGCTTGTCGTGCGTGAGTAACCAAGCCGGTATTTCCGTCAACGCGTTATCCGCCAGCCTTATTAGCTCCAGCTCCTTCAAATTCCTCATCCCGAGTGGCAACCCCTTGAGTCTGTTTCCCGCCAGCAACAGCTTGCGCATGCCCACGCACTTGCACAATGATTCAGGAAGGGTGTCGATTGCGTTGTCGCTCAAGATGAGCCAGCACACGGATGGCGAAATGGCGCCCTCTGCTACTTTCGTCAGCCGATTGGCTTTGAACGACAGCATGTACAGTTTCGGTAACCGCCCCACCACCGCAGGGATCTCGGTGAACTCGCACCCGAGGAAGAACAACACGCGCAGGTTTTTTAACTCGCCAAACGTCTCCGGTAACGTCGCCAGCGGGTTGTTGCCGAGAGACAGGAACGTCAAGCTGGCGCAGGATGCGATCTCGTCGGGAAGGCTTTCGATGGCACACCCGGCGAGGTCCAACTTGGTGAGCCCGGTTCTTGCGAGGGAGCCGTCCTTCATCCCAGAAAAAAGCCTTAGTACGCGCGCATCGACAGTCTCCCCGGGCTGAACCTCCGCCGCCGCGTTCGCCTCGGTTGGAGTCATCGCGTCGTCCCAGATGTGCGGTGCAGAGTGAGTGAGGAAAGGAAGATGGCGCGGGTGTTATTACAATTTCTGCGAGCCTCGCTCTCGTCAGTACCCGACGGTTATCGACGCCACTACGATGAGAAAGTCGTCATTCGTGTCTCCCATTTCGGCTATGGCTATTCCGCTCTTCGCAAGCAAACCCCCAGGGCCGATATCCACCGGCTCGACGATGTTCCCGTACGGAAACACCGCCTTTACTTTCTCAAGGTCCACCGAATCCAAAAAAGAATGCGGTACACCGAGCTGGATGTGCAGCTTCATCGCGTCGTACCCACCCGGGACGATATCCTTTATGCTCGGTATGCTGTTGAACTCGATTGCGTTTCTGCACGCCCTAACCGCGGCTTTCGTGGCGTCCTGGCCGTGTTGGTCCGCGCCCATGCCCACCTCCACGAAAAGGACTTTGGTCATCCCGAGCGCGCCAGGGCCAGAAGTCGTGGCGTGACAACGCACGGTACATCGCCGCGTTTGCGGCACCACGCGCTGGGTATGACCGACACACGCCCTTCGCAGCGAAGGCTGGGCGGGCACAGTGGCACTCACCGCGCGAAAGCATCGCGACGCGACGGACAACATGGCACGAGCGCGACGGGGTGTGACAAGAGGCGAAATCGAAGAGGCTTACGACGTTCCGAGACGTCGGAACTGCTCGCTGCTGGAAAAAACCGTTGGCACTTCTAAAAGACGATTTCCGGGACGGTCCGACGCACACACGTGGGGCGCTTCGCTTCCGTGGACCACAGGCGCGCATGGACGCGCGTCAGAACTTCCATCTCCGGTCGTTCACCGGCGATGCCGTCTCTACTCCCGACCCCGGTGCGTGTTCGTACGAACTAGAGTCGTTGTACGATGTGCGAAACGAGAGTTCGTGTTCCGACGAGGACTCGCGGATGCTTGTTTCCCTGGCGCAGCTGGAAAAACGCGTCGGCCCGACGCACGTGGACGTCGCGACGCTTACGCAGGACTTGGCACGCATACACTTCGAGGATAGTAACAACCGCAAGGCGCTTTATTTGTTCGAACGCGCGTGGCTGGTGTGGCGACAAATCGAAGGCAAAGCAGGTCCGAACCTGCTCCTGTGCCAGCACGAGCTCGCGCTGTGTCTTCACAAAGACGGACAACACATGCGCGCGGAGGCGATGTACGACAGCGCGATGAGCGGCATGGGTGAGGTCACTGTGCGGTATAAAAAGGCGGCGGAGAGGGAAGCGCGGGCGCAAAGGGCGGCGGCGAAACACGCGCGGGCGATGGACCTTGGGATAGCGGGCGGACACGGTAAACAGCAACGCGAGGCGCGACTGCGCGAAAACGCGACGACACCGAAAACTAGAAACGTCTCCAGGCGCGTGGACACAGAAAACGTACCTCCCCGTCCGTATTTAACCACCACGGGGTCTGCGCGCGCCGTCCCTGTGGCGAGCCAACAGGCCCGGGAAAAGGAAAACCCCGGAAAGCCGCGAACGAGCGTGGCGCTCGCGGTGACCGCCGCGTTTGTCGTAGCCTCCGCCGCGACCGCGGCCGCGAAACAATCGAAAGCAGCGGAGGACGCCAAACAACGGAAAACCGCCCCGTGGCGTGTAGGAGGTGTGGCACAGCGGGACAAAACCAACAGCAGCGTGACGAATCCTTTCGCGTACGGCGAAGGGAGGTTCGTGGGAATCCACGGGCGGTAGTTTCACAAAAGAATGTGAGCACCACTCAACTCCACACCAACTAAAACAATTGAACTCTAAAGAATTTGAGTAACACTCAAAGCCACCATAAGTAACTCAACTTTCAAACCCTTCCTCGTCTCCGTGTTCGTGCTCCACCAGGTACACCTGTTGGGCGTAGTACTCTGTTTCTCTGGCGGACGGTCGGACCTTGGTGCCTTTGAAAATCCCAACCTGGTTCGCACCGATTTCACCGCAAAAGCCCAAGGCGGACATCGCGTAGCACTTCGCGCGCACGCCGGATGTCGCCAAGTCGTTCAAGACGAGTTGCGTTTTACCGGTCAAGTCGTCGTCTGAAGATGACTCGGAATCGCCAGCCGCGATGCGCACTGATGGTAGATGCCCTATGATCACCGACGACGCGCACATCAAATCGCAAGCCTCTTCCACCAGCGAAACCCACCGGCTTTGCGAAACGTCTGCGCAGTCCTGTAAAATCCACACGCTCGGAACCTCCGGCGAGTACCCTTGTCGTGAAAGTTTTTCCTCCAGGTCGCCGTTATGCGTGGTGTCCGCCAAAGTGTCGGAAGGGACCCGCCGAAGCGAACACCCCCGCGGAGGTTTGACCTGTAACTCCTTGAACACTTTCGCCGAGTGTTGATGCACGTCGGGGTGCGCCAACTCGAATACCGCAGTGCCCCTGGGCCACGGCACCCTGAACGCGCGCGAGTCGTACCCAGCGCTTACCACCACGACTTGCCGCATCACGCCCATTACTTCGATGCCCTTCTCCACTTCGAAGGTTTCCATTATTTGTTGCACCGAGTCGAAGGCCAGGTGGTCAAGCGCGGCGCTCATCTCGGCGCCAGAAAGACCGCCCGTTTCCGTTTCCGCGCTTTGGGCACCAAGATCCGCATCCTGACTCGCCGCACTTGTCAAACCCGTCGTCTCACCCAATGCCGCCGCCGCCCTCACCGTAGCCACCAGCGCTTCCGTGTACACGTCAAGCGGTCTCTCACAAGCAAGAGCATCAGACGCGCGCCACAGCAACGCGCCTCGCGCTCGAGAAAGCGCAGGGGAAACCGAGGTCGTGGTGTATGTGGGATCGTGTTCGGCGGCGTTCGAGTGAACCTGAACCTCGCGGGCGCGCCGGACCCGCGGCGGTGTTCCAAAAGACGCGGCCGTTCGCCGACGGCACACGCCATCCGCGAGACGTGTCGACGTCCTCGCGTAAGACGCGGAGTGGGTCACCGTCGTCATGGCGCGCGCTGTGACTGCGTCGCGCCCCCGACTTGACGTGTCCAAAGGATGTCGTGCCGTTTCAAAGTGAGTCAGCTTTTTGTCCCGAATTTGAGTCAAGCCAAGCTTCACAACGATGGCGCGTCGCGTCAGCCTCCTCACCCTGGCCCTGGCGTTCGTCGCGTTCGCCGCGCCTTGGCGAACCACGGGTATCGGCCCTTCCATCTTGGCGACTGCGGTTCCGATGTCGAGGGAAACCGAGGCTTCCCTTCCCGGACTTGAGGATGACCCTTTGGTCAGGAAGGCGCTTAAGTGCAACGCGTGTCACGTCGTGCTTTCCGAGTTGCTCCCCGCACTGCGCCTCGCGCGCGCGAAGAAGCGACGCGACCTGAGCCCGGATGAGTTTATTGGGGTGCTTGAGACCGGCTGTCGCGTGGTGCGCGCGGAGTACGGGCTTCTTATGCGACACGACAAAGTAACCCCGGTGTACTCAAAGCGCAAAGAAGTGTCCCGCACGCAGGGGAGCTGGATCAGCGCGTACCTGGGCACGACGTGCGGCGAGATCATTCAGGACTACGACGAGATACTTAAGGAAGCGGCGTTCGGGGACTTGGCCATGAACGACCTGAACGCGGCGGTGTGCCAAGCGGGCGGGAAACCGAAACAAACAAACGGCGACGGCGACGGCGACGGCGACGCGACCGGATTGCGCGTGTGTCCAAACGACGTGGACTGGGCGCGGGTCAACACGCACGATGACGGGTGGAGCAGCGCGGGCGGCGACGGTAGCGAATCGGGTTTCGAAGACCAGGACGAGGACGCGGAGGTGGACGAAGACCAGGAGCTGTGAGGCGAGTTGTGAAGACAGATTTAATAGCGCGTAATTGCAGAACTTCGGAAAACACCTTCAACTTCTCGAGCTGTCCGCTCCTCGCCGATGCGTAACAAAGGAGTTCTTGACGTGACAAACGACCTCGCCGTTGCAAGCGCTTCAACACGCGTAAAAACCCGAGTCACAAAGCTCCATACCCATCAAGCTCCGCAAACCGAAGCCCCGCTCCCGCCGTCGCGTCGCGCGGCACACCGCTGGGAGCCGCGCCAGGGTAGCGGGAGTCCGAAAAGGTCCTTGCAGCTCCCCTATAAAACAAATCATTATGTTCCATAGCATAATAGCTCAATAACTTTGGGCTCCCACTGCGGGAGGCTCTAAAGGTTATTGCAGCTTGATTAGCTCAATAGCTTTAAATGGCTCAGTAGCCTGAATAGCTCAATGCCTTTGGGCTCCCACTGCAGGAGGCTCTGAAGGTTATTGCAGTTTGATTAGCTCAATAGCTTTAAATGGCTCGGTAGCCTGAAGAGCTCAATACCTTTGGGCTCCCACTGCGGGAGGCTCTGAAGGTCGTTGCAGCTTGAATAGCTCAATAGCTTTAAATGGCTCGGTAGCCTGAAGAGCTCAATACCTTTGGGCTCCCACTGCGGGAGGCTCTGAAGGTCATTGCACCGACACTCGTATTAGTACGAGTCATCCAAGGAGTATCTGTATCCATTGTGTTGGTCCTCAGCGTACCCTAGCTGGGGAACATGCGAGCCTGAGCTGTTGTAGTACTGCATGCACGTCGCTTTGTTTGTTTGGTGCTGCATCAGCGCGTGCAGTTTCTGGAACTGTTTCCCGCAGCACGTGCATTGGTAGTTCGTTCCGTCGGCGTCGTACCCGCCGTCGTCGCCGTCCCAACCGATGCGTTGCAACGTGAAGTTAGCGCAGCTTTGTTGCGTCATGTTGAACACCGCTCTGCGTCCGTTACCAGAACCAGCACAGCTCGGACAGTTGCCATTCTCCACGTGCGAAACCACACCGAGCGCGCCCCTGTACTGCTTTTGGCAGCCGGGACACGTCGCCGCGGGTGGCCTTTCCGGCGTTTGCGGAGCGTGAGGTTTCCTTTGGTAGCCCTTGTCGTGTGCACTCTCGGGTTTTCAAAGATAGCAGTGAGCTCGTGGTAGCTTTGGATGTTCTTCCGGAACAGCTGGGTCTTTCCCTGCCGAGGATGGCCGATGTACGTCCCCACGGTTCGCGTTCTGAACCACACGCGGACGAGTTCCGGGTGGTCATCGTGTACACGACGAAACGCGATCACGCCCTCGTGATCGTCGACCTGACACTGCGAGTATCCCTCTGCTCGTGCGATGTTTCGAATGCGGTCACACGTGAACTGGTTTGACACGGTTGGTGTTCGAAAGACCGCGCGAGTGGCGTGACGTTTGGAACCCGGGGGCACCGCGCGCGCGCGTGTTGTGTTGGAAGCACGTTCGCGAGAACAAGGACATGTCGTCGGTGATTTTATTCGCGATCTGATAATGGATATCGTTCGTTGCCAAATTGCTCTGCCACGGTGGATGGACGTCCGACACCACACCCGCGCGCGCGGTGTCCCCAACACTCGCGCGAGTCCCAACACTTGCGTTCGCACGGTGCCGGTGTTCCGTGTACGGTGCAGTCTGGGGTGGTCGTTTGTGTCATTGTATCATCCAGTCAAGTCCGAGGCCGATCGTCACCTGATCCGAAAGAATGGCCACGTCGACCGTGGTGCCGATGCCGATGGCCAGCCTGTCTCGGTCAGCCGGCCCCGGTGCGTCTACCCGCCAACGGATGCGCACGGCGGTTCACGTGAGCGGCATCAACAACCCAAGACGCGCCGCGGTTGCCACGAAAGCCGCACTCACAAACCTCACATCGCGACCGCCGGTACGACTGGGAAGCGCTCAACGATCGCCATCGAGAAGCGCTCGATCGCCGTCGAGACGCGCGGCTGTCAGAAACGTCCCGCTCGCAATCAAAGCGTCCGCCACACCGAAGGGCCCGAATACCACCGCCGCGGATGCGGTGAACAACGGCTTGAAGTGTTTCGAGATGCGGAAGTACGAAGACGCGGTTGCGAACTTCACGTCCGCGCTTACCGATTTCGGCGCCCCGAGCGAAGACGAATCGCGAGCCGCTTTGTACAACCGAGCGTGCGCGCACTGCAAGCTGCAAAACTGGGACGACGCGAGGGACGACTTGCGTTGCGCGGTGAATGATTTCGAGTTGAAGTTTTCCGTGGTGCTGAAGGATGGCGACATGGAGGTTTTCAGGGGGACGCGCCAGTACGAAGAGATGGCGGATTCCGTGAAAGGGTTCCGGTCAAACACTTCGATTGCGAACCTGTACGTGTTGCGCGTTTCCCAAATCCGACACACACTGTTTTCTTTAAGCTGGTGACTGTTTTCCATACATCGCGATACACTAGACTGACACTTTTCGTTCACAAACACAGAAAAGCGGAGGCGCAGGAACCGTTTCGGTTTTTCAAGCTCTACGCGTTTGGAGGGCTGGGCGTTGGGGCGTTTATCGGGCTGATAATCATCCTTTCCCGGCTTTCCCTCGCCATCGCAGGCGGGGAAGACGCCCCCGACCTCGGCGAGACCATCGGGAACCTCGCAATCAACGCCCTGGCGATTTCCGTGTTTGGGTTTTTGTTCAAGGGCGAGCTCGCGCAAAGGTACGTGTGTGCTGGCTTTCCCAAATCCCGGCCTCCCTGTGTTCCCATACTCGTACCAGAAGGGACTATTACCTCTGCCCATACAGTTACCACATACATCACAAGTAGACTATTTGCCCATACAGTACACCCACACTCAAGACTGACACTTTGTTTTACCTATCGGACAGAGACCTGACGCAGAAGAAAGTCGCGCGGGAGGAGGAGTTCGGGCGGTTGCGTATCTCGGTGGCGAACGACGGGGAGGACGTCTTGGTGTCGCAACTCCGTGGGAACTACCGGCTGTTTTTGGTGACCGGCTCGCCGGAACACGTCGACACCGTCACCGCCGGGCTGGCCAAGTACAAAACCCTGTTGAAGGAGAAAAACGTGATCATCGCGACGCTCGATATGACCGGCGACGGCGCGAACCGGGTGGTTGTTGCGGAGAGCGAAAAACAAGAACCCGGCGCCGCCGTCGCGGCGCTCGCCGCGGAGTTCGCGGCGGCGCGCGTAGCGTCGGACGCGGAGCTTTCGGCGCCGACCGTGATGGAGTTTGGGAACAAATCGAAAAAAACAAAAAGCACGGCGCCGCGTCGCAAACCCGGCGGAACAAGCACGCCCACGGAAAAGGTACGGCCGGACTGGGCTTTCCCAAATCCAGGCACTGTTTTACCGAAGCTAGTGACTGTTCGGACCGATTACTCTGACTGTTTGTCCATACATCGTCCAATACATCGCCCAATACATGACGTTGACCACTTTTCTTTCCCAATCACAGAAGTGGCGGGTCGCCCCCGTGGACGTGGATACGTGGCGCGCCTGGGTGGTGAACGAAATCGAGCGCGTGGGTTTCGACAAATCGGTGCGTGATGTGTTTTTCTCGGTAGGCAAGGACGGCACGCTTTGGAAATCGGGCGCCGGCACGCCGAACTGGATGAAACTCATCGAAGAGCTTCCCGACGACGGGTGGACGGGGGGGGTGTGAGGGGATTTTATATGACTTCCAAGTGCCGTATTAAAATGATTTTTGTCGTATTTGCAGATTAATCTACTACCTCTGGTATTTGCAACGGATAACACCCCACCTGTCACGCCGTGAGCGACGTGAGCCCCGCAAGCATGCCGAAGCTCGGCGCCGGCGCCGGTACCGGGGCGGGTTCGGGGCCGAGGAAATCTGTGAAAGAGTCGGAGGATGAAAGCGCGATGCACGTCAGTATTTGTGTTTTCCGTGATTTCATGGTCTATTCCCGTGGGACCGGTCGCGCGCGCGTCTGTTTGTCTGTGTTTGTCTTGCCCGTGTCTATTTGCCTCTCTATTTGTCGGCTGTTGGCCTCGGCGCGGCGAAGGTGTTTGTTTTGTAAACCGCACCTTGAATCGTCACCCCGTCCGGTAACGGCGAGTACCGCTGTATGTCAGGCACTTTTCGAATGATGAACCCCCGGAGGGCCATGACGTTGGCGTACACGCCGTACTTCCCGGGTTTCGCGCACCCCTCGCCCCAGGACACGATCCCGGTTTGCCGTAACTCACCGGTGCTGGCGTCCACCGCGAGCAGGGGGCCGCCGCTGTCGCCCTGCGAGTGTAAACCCCGAAAGTGTCAGTCGGTCGTGACGTGTGTTACGTAAACAGTCGTAGGGAAACACCGTCCCTTCGGAAAGGACGAGTATGGGCAATCGGTAAGGCGCAGGCGGAAAGCGTTCAACGGGAAAGTTCCGTACCTGGCACGCGTCCAGTCCCCCGGCGAGAACCCCCGCGCAAAGCATGGTGTCCTTCACGGTGAGCGTGGTTTCAGGCGGCCCGGGGTAGCTCCCTGCGCTGGTACACGTCTCCAAGCTCACGGTGGGCACGGAGGCTTGGTGTAACTTCTGGTTCAGGTTGTTGTTTTCGTTCTTGCCCCAGCCCATCACGATCGTGTTTGCGCCTTGGCGGTAGTCCTCGATCTGCCACGACAGCCGCGCGGGGGGGTACTTCACCGGGTCCAAGGACGTAGCGAGCCTCAAAATTGCGACGTCGTTTTCGAACGTCGCGCCTGCGTATTTCGGGTGGCCTAAAATTTCATCCACGTCCACGTTCATTTCGGGATCGTTTATGTCGTGCGCGCCTACTTTCACGCGGAAAAAGGCGAAGTTCGTGTTTTCGGAACCCGCGTTTGAGAAGAAACAGTGCGACGCCGACATGACGTAGCCGGGGCTGATGATCGTGCCGCCGCACCAGAACGACTCCGTTTCTTGGCCCGCATTAACCCGCACGCCAACAATGGCCACCATCCACGGGTACAGTCCAGGCGGGTTCACCTCGTCGCCGTTGATTATCCGCGCTTGAATCGGCGAAGAACGCGCCGCGGCGTTGTCGTAAATGAAACTTGACGGAACTTCGTCAAAAGAAAGGGACGCGCCTTCGTTGCTGTCGAAACTCACGGGCTTTCGGGGCTCAGCCACGCGCGTCGCTGTGTTTGGAGTGCGGGCGCCCACCAGGGGCACGAGTGTCGCAATTCGCGCGGGGTCGCGCGCGCGCGGCGCCTGCTCCGCGTCCGCTGACGGTCCGCTCCGGGAGGCCTCTCGCCGCGACTGCGAAACACGGACACCGCTTGTTGTTGCGGCGACACAGGTGGTGGCGGAAAGACCAAGAAAAAGAACAAGCGCCGCGACAGTCGCGGCGCCGGGGAAGGAGGTGGAACGCGAAGGCCTGGCTTGGCGCGCGAGCGTGCGTGTCGTGTGTGGCATCGTCATCGTTTTCGTTGTCCAAGCGACCGAGGCGCTGCGTGTTGTGACCGGACGCGACGTCGTGCAGCGGCTCCAACTTCGCGCTGTCGTGGCTTTTTTACGCCACGACGGGAACTCAGCGCTAGACTCGGAAGAGGCTACATAGCCTCGTCAAGGTTTGTTTAGGGTTCGTGAGTCTCGTTATCCGCGTCTCAAAAACCAAGCAAGTCTCGTTGTCACGGGACGTGACGACGACAGATAGACAGAAGTCGAAGAGGTGAAGATTGAAAAAAAAGGAAAAAGGAAAAAGAAAAATACGAATGTACAATACCCTACTTCCCCGTCGCCGCGCTCCCCGACGCTTTGCACACGCGGAACAGCACCACGGTCCGCTCGCCTCTTTCTTTGGTTTGTTCTTTTTCAAACTCCGGGGTGAAAAACAAATCGATTCCCTCGTCCGCCAAAAATCGCCTGGCGTGCGCGACCGCAAACACCGCGTTTGCCACGGCGTCCGCACCACACGCCCGCACCGCTACTTTCTCGCCTTCCCGTATTTTTCCCGCGATAGCGCCCGCCACTTTCGTCGGTTCCGTACCACCCCCGACCACCAAATCCGCCGTGCTCGTGCGCCACGGGCCTTTGGTTTCCTTGTCGCACTGCATTTGGACCGTGTTTCGATTGTCGTCCCGGAAAGACGGGAAACACGAAAGAAACGTTTGGCCATTTTCGTTTTCCAAAAATTGTCCCCGCGCTATCGCGATTGCTTTCACCGCCTGGTTCACGCACTGCGCGCCCATGGGAAGCAGCAAAGGCGCGTAGCCTCCGTCGCACACCAACACGATAGACCCCGCCAGCGCTTTCGCGTCAATCGTGGCGGATACTTTCAACGTGCGCTCGCCGTTCGGCGCCGCCGCTATTTCAGAAACCGACCGCCCTCGGTGGTGCTTCGTCCCGTACGGCGTTTTGGAGGAACCCCCACCACCCCCCCGCCCTCGGCCCTCGTTGTCGCCCCGCTGGGCTTTGCCGCCCTGGCCGGCCGCTGGAACACGCCCGCCTCGCCGGTGGCCTCGCGCCTGGTTCTTCACGGGTTTGTCCGCGGCGATGAGCTCGTCCAGAGACCCATCGAGCAACGCGGAAACGTCACCTCGGTGGCTTCTGCTTCTCCCAGTGCTGTTCGGGCCGGGAGGGGGGCGACCGCCGCGACGGTGGCCCGTCGCGGGATTCTTGGGTTTCGCATTGGGCGCGGCAGTTGCCGTGGGCGTCGCGAGTGTGTCCATCGCGACCGCGCGAGGTGGTACGGTCGCGTCGCGCGGGGTGGAGTGAGTAATCACATTGCGCAGCCTCGGGGAAACGAACGAGATCTGGGAAAACCAAAACAAACTTGCTTCACACGACGCGGCGCGATGCCCAACGCGGCCGTGTCCCCGAAGGTGATGACCTTGCTCGTGGTGGTTCGTGACGGTATGGTGTTGTTGGGCGAAAAGAAACGCGGCTTCGGGGTTGGGTTTTGGAACGGATTCGGAGGCAAGGTTGAGCCTGGGGAAACAATCGATGCCGCGGCAATGCGGGAGTTGCGCGAGGAGGCTGGAATATGCGCGGTCGACATGACCAAGCGGGGTGTGTTGTTGTTCGTGTACGACGACCAAACGCAGGCCATGGAAACGCACGTGTATCACGCCTCCTCGTTCAGGGGGGACGTACGGGAAACGGACGAGATGCGACCGAAATGGTGGAACATCAAGGAAGGGATGCCGTTTCAAAAGATGTGGCCGGACGACGAACTGTGGTATCCTCTTTTCCTGGCGAACAAAACCTTCACAGGGACGGTACACTTCACGAACACCACGACTATTGTGAAACACGAAATACGGGAAGCACCCGCTAGCGCGATGGTGTACGGGGTTTAGGGTGCAGGGGTTTAGGGTTAGGGGTAGACGAAATACGGAAATACCGCCGTAGCTCGACGGAGTGGGAAGAAAACGACTCAGTATCAATAGCGCTCTTCAAAAGTAGGCACCCTGGACAAAAGATTTGCATAAAAACTTTTGCAACTCCTATTCACTTCTCGGCGGTTTCTTCTTCTTTTCTTTATTCTTGAATTTGTCCCTCTTCCGTTTCCCGGGTGGTACGACTCCCGGTTCCCCCCCTTCCCCCCGCGTTCGCCGCGCTTCCGCCAGTTTCTGCGCCTTCGCCGGGTCGTAGTAGATCCCCGCCGGCGCGGCGTTTTTCAAATCTTTGTTTTTCTCCCCGTCGCCCCCGGCTGCTTTTTCCTTGGCCCACAAAATCTTCCGCGCCCGCGGGTTCGGGCGCTTCTGTAGCCGCTGCTGCTGCGGCAGGGCCTCGTCTATTGCAGGCAATGTACACTGGCTGTGCGGTGCGAACTTCTTCAGCCACCACTCCCTTATCTCGACGTGACAACAAACACCGCCCATGCTGACGTACCAGAAGGTTTCAAACGGCGTCGTTCCTTTCGCGACGTTCCGGTCTGATGGGTAAAACAAAGTGTCAGTCTTTCGTAATGTGAGTGAGTAAACAATCAGAGGTATAGCCGTCCCTTCTGGTACGAGTATGGGAACACAGGGAGGCGGGATTTGGGAAAGGACCAAGGCCGTACCTTCGAAACCGGCTCGGCCCGGGGCCCAGTACCGATACGGCTTGGTGGGGTTAGGTAATAAAAACAAAGGCTTTTCGGGGGTTGAGGTACCAGTTGAGTTACCAGTTGGTAAACCTTTCAATTCACCACCGACACTTTTCGTACCAGGTTCTAAACCCAGCGATGGCAAGTAGTAGTTCTTGCGGCACACGAAGTTGGGTAACAAAAGCAGCCACGGTTTTTTCTGCGCGCCGCAAAAGCGCAAAATCTTGCGGAAGTGGTCGCCCGAGTACGGCGGGTTCGTAACAAGCACGTCGAAGTCTGGCGCGGTTCCGTTTTCCACAACTTTGTAGAAATCCTCGTTCTTGTTGTACACGTCCGTGAAACCGAGCCGGTTCAAGTGCTTAACAACGCTGCCTTCGCAGAAGTACGGGTCGTATATTTTCAACTTCTGCTTTGGTTTCTTAAGCGCCAACGCGATGCGAAACAGAAAAGGCTCGATGTCCTGGTACGCGGAAAACGGGGTTTCGCAGTGGTCCGCCTGGTCCACGGTGAACGGGTGCGCGCTGCTTGACACCGGGGTGGTTGCTTGCGATTTCAGGGAAAGGTGCTGCAGCAGGTGTTTCTGACGCTCGCGCTTGTCTTTTTTGCCTTTCTTTGGGTTTTCGGGTGCGTTCGCCGAGGGTGGTTTTGCTGGGACTGGTTGGCTGGCGTCATCGTCATGCCCGGAAACAACCGCCGCCGCCGCGCCCTTTAGCGAACCGCTCGCGGTCGCCGCACCGCCAGTCTCGTTTTCATCAGCATCAGCACCTTGCTCATCGTCCTTAGTCTTCTTCTTCGTACCGAAATCCATCTCGGCGTCGCCGCCGCCAGTCTCAACCTGCTTTTTGCGTTTCGTGGGTTCGTCCTCTTGGGGCGGCGGCTTGGTCACCAACTCGGGTGAAACACGCACTGAAAGGTTAAACCCGGGGCGAATCACGCCCTTCGGACCGCCCATCGCGACGGACCGGGAAGGACACGCGCGAGCGAGAAGTGATGAAGGCAATAAGCACGGCAAAAACGAGCTCAGTTTTCATCAATTCAGCGACGAAAACGCGAACGAACGAAATCCCTGAGGGGAAAAAAGGCACCCAACATCAGATGTGCCTTCCCAACGTCTCCACCGACTACTTGTTGGGACACAGGACACGCGCCGCATGTCCGAGACGTCGTCTCACGTGACGCGCTTGGCGGTCACCGCGGCAATCGCGGTCGCCGCCGGACTCGCCGCCGGGTGGTACCTCCGCGCTGAGTTCCCGGCGTTGTTGTTCAGTTCGCCTTCGATCGCCGGGAAAAAGAAAAAAAACAAAAAGAAGAAGAGCACGTCGTCGGCTGTTTCCCAGGACCCGGACCCCATAAGCGTGACGTCCACGGGCGTAGGCGATGGGGGTGGCCCGGGGGTTTATGAAACGAAAAAAGCAATCGATGAGTACGTGCAATTCCACTTCGGGGACCCACAGGAGGTGTTGCCGTGGAGGGACGGGCCACGGGAGGCGCTGCGATTTACGGAAAGATGCGCGGATCTGTGCGCTGAGCACTGCAAATTGGTGGCCTCTGGGAAGTGGGAAATCACGGCAGCTGAGGACGAAAAGGGTGCCCCTCGGTCTCCACATTTACATCGGTCAGGAAAATCGGGCCTCGCCCTGGACGTCGGGTGTGCCGTGGGCGGCGCGTCGTTCGAGCTGACGAAACATTTTCGAGACGTCGTCGGTGTTGACTTTTCGCAATCGTTTGTGACCACCGCGAATTTGATGAAACGGGTGGGGAGCCTGCAGTACACGTCTGTGACGGAAGGAACCATGGTTGAGTCGCGGCAAACTTCCGCGCTAGACCCTGGAATAGACCGACAAAGGGTGGAGTTTTTCGTAGCGGACGCGTGCGCGTTACCGAAATCGATGATGCTCGGCGGCAGCGCGCCCGCTGATTCTGAATTATTTGGAAAGTACGGACGACACGACGCGGTGCTCGCGGCGAACTTGCTTTGTCGTCTTCCCGATCCGGAGCATTTTTTGATGGCATGCGCCAGGCTGGTACGTCCGGACGGCGTGTTGGTGCTTGTTTCGCCGTACAGCTGGCTTGAGCAGTGGACGCCGAAGCACAAGTGGCTGGGGGGCGGGGGTGGACACAAATCGAGCGACGTCATAAAAGCGCTTCTCGAATCGACCGCCGGCGGGTTCGATTTCGTGACCCAAAATGACCTGCCCTTCCTCATAAAGGAACACGACCGCAAGTTCCAATGGGGGGTTTCGCACGCCACGGTGTGGCGACGCCGGAATCCGGCGGTGCACACGGGGGAACCGTGATGATGACGCATAGTCGAGGCTGTTCATCGTTTGAATAGTCTCGTTTATTTTTTCATTGCATTCATCCGGGTGCGCTCACGTCACCCTCTTTTTTGTGTCTTAGCCCCTCCTGCTCTTGCTCACGTGTGTCGTCTCGTCGCCGTTCCGTGCGTCGCGCCGCGCGTCCAATTCTGGGCTGCGGGGTCATCGGTTTGTACTCCCGAGTCGCCGCGTTTCGCGCCACCGCGGCGTGCTGAAAGGAGAAGAACCAAAATAAGTCGTCGTGGCAGTGGCATTTTTTAGCAAGCCACGCCGACGGTACTGATGACGGCCCTGACGACGACGCGCGTAGTGCCCCGCCCTGCCCTTCGTCATCAGTACCTGTCGATTCGTGGGACTGCACTGGCGTCACGCCAGTACCCGCACACGCACCACCTGGAAAGTACCCGCTTTCGTGCATTTCCTTGGCGAAGAAAAACAGCGCCTCCAGGCTGCACAGAAAGTCGTCCCCGCAGTCCTCGCCGCGCGCGCGTTTTTCCTCCAAGTCGTCGCGCGCGCCGCCTTTCGGCTGCGGGTGGAACCGCCAAAACGCGGTGCGGTGGGTTTCCAGTTTCACGCGTTGCAGGCTCCGTAAGTTGGCACACCTCCCTATCGAAGCCGCGGCGTCCCACTTGCTGTCGATGATCACCACAGCGTCGACGCCGGCGATTTTTCGGGCGTTTGTTTTTTCGTTTTTTTCGTCAAGGGATTTGGCGTTGCGTTGCTCGGAAAACGATTTTTCGTCATCGCCATCGCCGTCGCAGCCCAAGCCCTCATCGCACGCACCTTTCGCCATCGCCCTCACCAGTTTCGCCACCGACCACGCCCCACTTTCCGGAAGCAACAGCACGCATCGTGTCGGGTCCAGCACGGGCAGCTCCTCGGGGCGGCACAGCGTGACTTGCCCCGGGGCCAACAAAGCGCACTGCACGCCCGTGGCTTTGGAAAGCCGCTCTTTCGAATCCGTGATGAAGTACGTGTGGCACGGCAGGGTAACTTTGGGAGTGTTCTGCACTAAAGACACCAAGCACACGTGACAGAAGAACCGGCGGTTGCTCTTGCACCCGGCGCAAAACACGCGGTCGCCGCCGCCGTCACAGGACGCCGCCTGCAAAGGCGCGTGCGATGACAGAAAAAGATCTGCGTGCATGGGGGGCAGGGTAAATTCGGGACGACGGCGACTGAGTTGTAAACCCGCAACCTTTCCAACGAGCGCGTGGACACCGCGGGACGAATCAAGTCCTATAGTCGTCACGGTCGAAACCACGTCGGGCGGCGCGGGCATCGGGAGGCGACACCCTGGCGCAAACGCGCCTGCCGCCGCGCACCCCTTCTGTGACGGCTGAAGCTAAAAATTCTCGACGACGAGAGAGTTCCGCGTTTGCGTTTTTAGATGTCATCGAAATAGACCGCCCGCTCCCTCTTCTCCGAACGCGGTCGACTTCGCTGGCCACATCGGGCGCGCACCCACGGCGGGTCGGGTCGGGGGTCGCGGTGTAAAGCGGGGCTGGTGTTCCGCCGAGGCCGGTGTTCCCGAACCAGAACACGGAGCGTTGGTCTCGGAAGCGTTGGTCGTGACAAATCCTGTCGGCACCGAACTACAGCCGAGATATTTTAGCCACCGATCGGCAGACAGAGACACGGCGTGACCGTCGAGACGCGTCATGGCTCCCAGAACCGGGGAGGCCTTCGATTTGGATGAAATCACCAGCCGCCGTGAACCGTCCGCGTCCCTGACCACGCAATTCAACAACCTCGACCTGCACCCTCCCCCCGGTTTGCTCATGCGGATGCCGTCACTCGAGCCGGCGGGCTTCGATGTCGAGACGCGACACTCAAGCGTGCTGCCAACCGAGGTTGAGCAGTGGACGTCGGAAAACGTGCTTGAGTGGCTCAACGCGGTGGGTTTGCGCGCCCTCTCTGCGAACTTTCAAACGCACGGCATCGACGGGTACCTGTTGCTTCGCCTCACGGAACACGACTTGGACCGGGATTTGGAGATTCCGTCTAACTTACAACGAGTCAAGGTGTACCGGGCGATTGGGAACTTGAGGCGGACGCTGAACGGGCGGACCCCGAATGACGGGCGGAACAGAAACGCCGCGCCCGCGACGCTCGCGGCTACGTCGACGACGACTAGCAGCGAACACACCTCCGCGTCGCCTGGTGACAGCAAACGCTCCTTGGTAAAAAAACAAGACTCAGGAAAGTCGTCGAGCCTATCAAACGGCACGCGGCAAAGCGACCAGGACGGCGTCGAGGCTGATTTGAGCTGGTTGCAGTTCGTGGCGCGTCCCGCGCGAAAGGGCGCGCTCGCGGAGTGGCTGTTACAGAAAACGAAAGAAATCGACGGCGACGATGAAACCGAAACCCCGGGTGCACAGCTGAACCAGTACACGCACGCCGCGCTGGGTGCGCTGGCGGTGATGTCAAGAGCTGGGCCGAACGACCATGGGTGGAGTGCAAAGGGCGGGTCAGGGTCAAAGCGCGTTTCGCTTTCGTTTGGCGCGTCGGGGTCGCCGTCGGTATCAAACGGGTCGCTCAGCGGAAGCAAAAGTTTGGGAAGCAATAACAGCGTGGGTTCCAGGGGAAGCGGACGCGAGTTTGGCGTGCGTTTGCGTGAGGCCCTTGAATCGACCCCGGGGTGGGACGGTGAGTGCGCGTCGTTCACGGCGAAGCCGGATGTCGTGTGGTTACAGTCGAGGTTGGCGGACCTGGTGAGCGACTTGAAAACGAATGACGGCGCCGCCGCGAACGCGAATGCACAGCAAAACGGCGGGAAGTCGGACGACGACGACGTGTTTGACGCCGAGACACTCGCGACGTTGGGGTCTGCAGGGGTTGGCAGGAGGAATCCAGAATTACACCAAAGTGACATCGTGGAAGCCACCATCTCGGCTGACATCTCGGCGCGCGTCATGGAAGCCACCGCGGAGGCGAGCGCGACGCTGACGTTAACGGCGCAGGATGAAATCGCCGAGATGCAGCTGGCGCTTATGCGGTCGCAAAAAAACGCGATGGCGGAGATGCACTCCGCCGCTGTTCATTCCGAAGCTGCTGCGTATGAAGAGTTTGAAGCGGCGAATAGCCCGTTTGAGTTGAAAACCGCATCTTACCTCGTGGAAAACGCGGCGGCTCGCCAGCGCGAACTAGCGGTGCAGTCGATGCAGCAACGCGTGATGGCGTCGCAGCAGACGCTCGCCGCGGAGGTTATGTTGCGGCACCGGTCAGACGTGGCTGAACAGGTGGCGCTTCTTGAGAAGCACGAGGAGATGAGTTTGGAAATGAGGCAAATGCACGAGGAAGCAGGCGTCGCGGTCGCGGCGCACGAAAACGCCATGGACACGTTGCTGGAACACGCCGAAGCTATGGCTGACGCTATTAAAACCGGCGACGCGTTTGCGTTGTTGGAAACGCAGAGCGAAATCCGCGATGCCGCGATGGCACAGCGCAGTACTCGAAAAACGATGCTGGCGCACCGCGAGTCCTTAACCTTAGCGAGGGACGAACAGGACGAAGTGTTCGCGGTGATGGCCAGACAGAAAAATGACTTTGACCACGAGAGGCTCGCGTTCGCGAAAGCCACGGCGGCGCTGACGGTTGACATACAAACCGCGCAGGGGGAGGTGATGCGACGCGCGGCGAGCGTGATGCAAAACGGCGCTTCTGCGTTGGAGGCGCTGCCGGAAGACGAAACCGTAGATGCGGTGGCAGTAGACGGTGGCAGAGACGAAATTTTCGAGACGGCGACGAAAAGCACAACAACGGATTCCTCAAATTCGGACTCCATGTCCGAGTCCTGGGAGATTGACTTTGCCTCCGTCGACTTCGCGCCGCACGGCGTTCCTAGCGGCGACAACCGGATCGGGCACGGCGGTTTCGGGGAGGTTTTCCTCGGTCAGCTGGGTGGTATGAACGTCGCGGTGAAGCGGTTGTTCAACCAGTCCGTCACGGAGCGAGGGATGAGGGAGTTCAGGGCGGAGGTTATGATCTTGTCCAAACTAAGGCACCCGTCCATCGTGCTTTGGCTCGGGGCGTGCACGGCGGCGCCCAATTGCACCATCGTGTTGGAGTACATGGACCACGGGTCCCTATCGCAGCTGTTGCACCGAGACGAAACCCCGTATACCATGATAACCGCGGTGAAGTGGTCCATATCAATAGCGCGAGGCATGCTGTATCTGCATCAGCACAAGCCGTTTCCTATTATTCACTGTGACTTGAACAGCAACAACGTGCTCGTGAACAAGGAGTGGGTGGTGAAGATCACGGATTTCGGGTTATCCAAAGTGAAATGCACGAGCCGGCTTTCGAGGCGAAGCGGAATAATAGGCACGGTGAATTACGCCGCCCCAGAAGTCATCAGGGGCGCGTCTTCCTCAGAAGCTAGTGACGTGTACGCGTTTGGCGTGCTAGTATGGGAAATCTTGACACGAAAAATTCCCTGGAAAGACCTGACCGAGTACCAAATCATTTACAAAATGACGGCGGCGACGAAGCGAGTCACGACGGAAGCCAACGCGACGACTGAAAACTTTCTGCTTCGGGGAGCGGATGACCTCCCGGCGGGCGCACAGGAAATGATGCACGCGTGCTGGACATCGCAACCCACTGAGCGGCCGTTCTTCCCGCAGCTCGTGGAGGAGTGCAGGGAAATGCTCAGGTCGGAAAACGCAAAGGAAAAGGCGAAAGACACGAAGGGTGAGGAGGTTTACGAGTAGCTTTTTAATTTAGAACATCGAAGGATGAAAATGTTTTTTTTTTTAGAATCCTAGCGGTTTCTTGTACACACCGGACGACACCGCGTGACTTGTGCGACGCATCGCGGACGCGTAGGTTCCACAAAAGGCGTGCACTACGTCACTGGTTTGTCCGACACTGTTTCTAAAACTCCCACATCGTATATATGATATTTTTTCTGCGCAACATCGACAGTTTGTGTGTCTCCTGAGTTGTTATTTTTCTCTCTTTTCTTCTCAATCAAGAGTCTCTGTGATTTCGTCACAGACTCTCAGACACAAGCCGTACCAAAAGTACCTTGACAAAATCACTACGGCGGCGGCACTGCGAACCTCGCGACGTACGGCGACACGGCGTACCCGGTACACGTCACCACGAAGCTCCCTTGTTCGAGTTGCTCCGTCACGGTGTTGTACCCCGGGTTGTGCACCGCGAGCCTTACTTTGTCCGCCTCGTTGACGTTCGCGGTGAGAAACGCGTTGCCCAGGGACCGGCTGAAGCTGGCCTGCACGACGTCGCCGAGCGCGGCGCCCGGGGCGTACACGTCGAACACGTACACCGAGCCTGGATATAAATCCGGGGGCGTGAATTGCGCGGAGTCAAACTTGAGGTGCTTGTTCAACACCCCGGAGTAGTCCTGGCGGCCAACCTTGAGGGTGTGAGCCTCGGTGAGGCCGTTGAGGAGAATCCGCTTGTCATCCGCGGCGGCGCCGATGGTCACCGCGCTCGCGGACGTAACGCCGATGGTGACGTTGCCGTTTTCGACGCCCGAGGCCGCGACCCCAGCGTCGATGGACACGCCGCCGCCCACGCCATCGGAAGTGGTCGAGGATCCGCCAGTAATGCTCACGGCGCCTCCAGCTGCATTCAAGGCGGACGAGTCACCAGCCGCAAGCGTCATCGCGCCGCCAGAGCCGGTGTCTCCGCTGCCCACCGTCATGCTGATCGCGCCGCCCGCGCCGCCCGCTGCCGTGCCCGTTGACACCGTGAACGACCCCGTAGCTCCGATAGTAGACGCCCCTGTTGTCAGCGCCATATTGCCACTCACACCAACGGTAGACGTCCCTGTCTTCAGCGCCATGTTGCCGCTCACACCAGTAGTGCCAGAGTTGGAGGTCTGGATCAACACCGCACCCGAGGAGGTTGCCGTGCCCACGCCGCTACTCACCGTCACCGCGCCGCCAGCAGTGGTAACCCCGACGCCGGCGCTGATCGACACTGCGCCGCCGGCAGTTGCACCAGCGCCCGCAGCCACCGTCACCGCGCCGCCGGCTGCCGCTGAGCTCGCGCCCGCCGCAAGCGTCATCGCGCCGCCGGTGCCGGTGTCTCCGCTGCCCACCTGTACAGATATGCTTCCTCCTTTGCCCTGTGTGGACCCACCTGTTTTGACGTCAATGGCACCTGACGAACCCGAACATGCAGTTCCAGTGTTGACTTCAACGTTTCCACTGACCCCGGCTGTTCCGCTGTTATCCGTGTTGAGCACCAGTTTGCCACTTGTCGTGCCCGTGCTGCGGCCCGTAAGCAGCACTATAGACCCACCCACGCCGGTTGCCGCCATTCCCCCACGTACTTCAACATTGCCGCCTCTGCCATCTGATGCCGAGCTCGTGGTGGCACCGCCCGTCAGCACCACCAAACCACCCACACCCCCAGACGATAAGCCTCCCGTGATCTCAACCGCGCCTCCCAAGCATTTCTGGGTGCAGCCGCCCAGCACTGCGTCGTATTGGTCAGACAATACTTCCACATCACTGCACATGTAAGTTGAGTGAGTTCCATTCCAGTCGCAGTCGCTCGTGCACCCGTGCAGCACGGCCTCGTACATCGCCACGGCGATGGCGAGTCCCGCGCACTCGTACGCCTGCAGGTCGCAGCTCCCGGTGCCCCCCGCAAACCCACCGGACATTTTCACAACTCCGCCGCGTCCCCCGGCGGTGTTGTTGTTTCCACCAGCCGTGAGCGTGAGGAACCCTCCTCGGTGGTTATCGTCTGTTGTATCTCCGGATGTCAGGCTCATGTTGCCGCCGTGGCCGGTGTCGCCAGATCCTACGAGAACGTCGATGTCCCCTCCGGTTCCGTTGGTTCCCCGAGTCGGGTTGCTGTGGATCAGGATCGGCATCGTCGCCGAACTCTGCATCACGACGCTCCCCGTTTCGTTCACCTGCAGCCGTTTGTCCGCCTCGTCGTAACCCTGCCTGATCAGGATGGGGGTCGCGTCGCGATACCCCACCGTGTTTGAGGCGTCGTCGCCTGCAACGTTGCGCCCACCGATCGTGATTCGGGTCGCTTCCCATGGTCCAATCTCCAGCCACTGCTCGGTGCCGCCTTGTCCGGCGTCCAGCGTCAGCGTGCTGGTGGGGGTGCCAGCCACGTCTTCCGTGTCCAACCCCGTAATCTTAGGGACCCGCATCTCCTCCTGTATCATCTGGTCCTGCTCCGTGCTGATGTGCACGCGCTCCGTGTACGTGTCCTGGTACACCATGCTGCTCGTGGAGACGAAGCTGCCGTGCACTGTCAGGTCGCCAAAAATGTCAGTGCGCACTGTTTTCGACCCGCTGCGGCCGATTCTCACAAACGAAGCGCTGGTGGGCGCGATACGAATCAGACCCTCCTTGGTGGAGTCCCCGGTTCCACAGTCGCCAGCGTCCACGATCACGTCACCGCCAACACCAAACTCAGAGTATCCACCCTGAAGAATCAGTGCCCCGCCGTTGCCCGTGTAGCCGTTGCCCGCCCCAATCGCCACGTCACCGCCTTTCCCTCCAACCGCTTTGCCGCCCCGGATCTCCACACGGCCTCCGTCGCCGGCGGACTCGCCCTCGGCGCTACCCGCCATCATCACCAGCTCGCCGCCAGTGCCTCCTTGAGTGCTGCCTCCGAGTCCGGATGTAATGAACACCCCACCGCCCTGTTTCGCGTCAGCGCGCGTCTCCCCCGCTTTCATCACCACGGCTCCGCCGTTTTCGGTGTCCCCAGATCCAACCAGCACGTTGACGTCACCACCTCCCCCCGTCATCGACGAGCCCGTCGCCACGGTGATCGCTCCGCTATCCCCGGCGCACGCCGCGCCCGTCTCCACGACGACTGCGCCGCTCACGCCGCCCACACCGCTGCTCGTGGTTTGCATCACCACATCACCGCTCGAGAGCGCCGCGCTGCGCCCGCTCGACACCATCACGGACCCTCCACTTCCCGTGCTCGCCTCACCGCCTCGGACCTCCACGTTGCCGCCGCGCCCGTAAGGGTCCGTGCTGTTGGTGGCACCGCCCGTCAGCACCACCAAACCACCCACACCCCCGGACGACAGACCTCCCGTGATTTCAACCGCGCCTCCCAAGCATTTCTGGGTGCAGCCGCCCATCACCGCGAGGTACTCCGTTTCCGTTACGTCCGTGGTTCCGCACAGATACGTCGTGACCTCTGGCGCGGCGTTTCCAAAGTACGCGCAGTCGCTCGTGCACCCGTGCAAAATGGCCTCGTACATCGCCACTGTGATGGCGAGTCCCAAACACTCGTACGCCTGCAGGTCGCACAACTCGACGCCCGCCGCGCGGCCGCCCGCTATTTGCACAACACCGCCCCTGCCTCCCGCGCGGTTCGCGCCTTCGCCCGCGACTAAGTGAACGCTTCCGCCAGGCGCGTCCGCCGCGTTCGTCAGGCCTGCGGTGACGGTGACGTTCCCGCCTGCTCCGACGTCGCCTTGGTCCACGAAAAGTGTGACGTTTCCGGCGCGACCGAGCGTGGCCCTTCCCGTGCCCATGGTCAAGTCCCCCGCGTTTCCGAAATTCGCCGCGCCCGCGAATACGTTCAGCGAGCCGCCGGCAGCGTCGGTGCCGGTACCAGCGACGAGCGAGACGTTCCCCGCGCTCGCGCCGAATCCGTGCGCGCCGCGTCTGGTTTTGTAAAAGAAAAGTGTCAGTCCCATGTTGGGCGTGTGTTGGACGTGTATTGGACGATGTATGGACAACAGGGAGGGGTAATCGGTCCGAACAGTCACCAGCGTTAGAGGTAAAACAGTCACGAGCTGAGAGATAAAACGTAGGTGTGTCGGATTTGGGAAAGCCTCGGTACGCACATCAAAAGCGCGCCCGCCGTTTCGTTCGCCGCCGGGTCGCGCCGGGTCACCGAATACGCGTTGTCCCCTGAAACCCCTAGCGTGGTTTGTCCTTTAATAAAAACTTGGTCGGTCTCTGAGTCACCAAGAGTGACGTCCTGTGATACGGAAAAGGACGACTCGAAACCGACGGCGCCCGTCACGGTCATCGCGTTTTCCAACAGAAACGAGCCTGACGAGTTTTGCCAGAAAAGTGTCAGTCTTTCGGTCCATGTCTATTACGTAACTACGGGCGGACAATCGGCAGAGGTAGTCCCTTGTGGTACGAGTATATCGCGATGTATGGACAAACAGTAACCAGCTGAGAGATAAAACAGTCGTCCGGGATTTGGGAAATACCCACGACACTCACCGTCTGCGTTTTCGTCCTCGAAATCGTGGTCCAGCAAACGGAACCCCCGGCACGGGTGTTTCCCCGTGAACATTTTGGTGTTCGCGCGTAGCTTGAACGTGGACGTTGTGGTACCAAACACCCCAACGTAGTACATTCCCGCCTCCGGGTGGGGAATCGAAACCACGTCCGCCGTTCCGCTCGCCGACAACTCGCTTTTAAACGTAAACGCAAGCGCCGACGGAAACGGCGTGACTCGCGACACATACAAATCCGCGTTACCGTTCGTCGCGCTGAGCGTAAACGTCAGCTCCTGCGCCGCCTCGACGCACGCGAGTTGGATCTTGTAGTACTTGTAGTTGCCCATGCCCACGAGCCCGGAGCGCGCGACGCCCTTCTCAAGGAGCGTGCCTGCGAAAAAATGGAAAAACGAAGAGAGGGAAAAAAGAAAAACGAGTTGTTAGCGGACGACGTGAAAGATTTGTGATTGTGCAACCGCCACCGCGACGGTGGTGCCGTGGGGTACGTGATGCCGCAACCGGTGCCGGGGTGACGCGCGGTCCGTGATATCGCCACGCGCTAGCGGCGTGCAGGCTGATCCACGGCGTCTAGCGAGAGCGCCGCGCGTGTCGAGCGCCGGTCGGGACCGATTTGTCGTGGTCGAGGATTTGGAAAGCTTTCGGGCGCCAGGGCAACAACGGATCTGCGCGAGACGTACCCGCGCGCGCGGTGCTTACGAGCGCGTTCGCTAGTGTGAGTAACCGCAGGCACGTTCCCGCGAATCCCCGTGTTGTGCGGTGCGGGGTTCGGGTCGTGCCACCATCGCGGCGGCGGCGAGGGCCGCCGCCCGTACGGTCCTCCATTCGCGTTGGTAACAAGCGGCAACTACAGGCCGAAGTTCAATCTAAGTTCACGGTAGGGGTCTGTTGGCCGCGAGTACTAAGGAGGGTCGAGTGTTTGCGGTTCCCGCGGTGTGCGCGGGAGCCTCCTTGCCACACGGTCTCGATTAAAAAGCTCGAGGAAAGTGCGTGTATCGACCACCAGTTCGAGTCGCGTCCAGCGCGCCTCGCATTGGTTGGACGGGCCGACACTTTGCGCGCAGATTGATTCAGCTCGCAAAAAAAGCGAGGACGAGCCAGCGACAAGAAAAATGCGCGAAAATCAACCCAGGTTATGGTCCCCATCTTTCGCCAGCGCGGTCGTCTCCAGACCGCGCGCGCCACCGACAGAAGCCGCACTCGTCCGCTCGCGACCGGCGCAGATCCGGTGGAGAGGACACGTCTGGTGTGGGGCGCGACGTATCGAAGTGTAGGTTTCGATCGGACTCGATCCACGGGCGGAAGCGGAAAACAAAATGCCGCAAGGTGCGTGGGCGGCAAACGGATGGCTAATCTGTACAGTCGACGCGCGATCGATCCCAAATGGTGTTTGAACCCGACGCTGACCCACGACCCGTCTTTCCCTCGATTCCCTTCCACGGAAACGCAGGTGGTGGACGTGAGGACGGGCGCAATGAAGACGCCAAGGGCGGCGCCGAGGCGCACGCCAGGTACAAGCAGTACCAGTACAAAGAGGTGCGGGCACTTGTTTTTTTCTGCCCACGCAAACGCCACGACGCCCGCCGCCGATCTTTTCCAATCCGACTCGGTCTCCCGTCGCCCGGCCGACTCACCACCCCTCCCTCCCTCCCTTCCTCCACCCCGCGTGCAGAACGCGAGCCTGGTGTTAACCGCGGACCGGTCAGAAAGGGTGACCGGCGAGCCCAGCGGCGCGCCTGAAACCCTGGTGGGCCGTATCCAGCCCGGGGCGTTCGGCGACCGCGTTCGTGCCGGGCGCCCCGCGGAGCTGGACGAGCGCATGAAAAAGGCCAAGGAGAAACGGACCAAGGCCCGACCTGGCGGGATGGACCAGGACGACCTGGACGCGTACGCGCAGAGGCGCAAGCACATGAAGCACACGTCGGATGCCGCGGCGAGTGTGTTGACTTCGAACACGGACGGCGGGTCGTACCGGCCGAAAACGCGCGAAACGCGGGCGGCGTACGAAGCGCTGCTCGGGATGATCGGCGGCGCGTTCGGGGACCAGCCCGCGGACGTGCTCCGGGGCGCCGCGGATGAGGTGCTTGCTGTTCTGAAGAACGACCGGAGCAACGATCCTTCACGTAAAAAGGAAGTTGAGAAGCTCATGGGGCCTCTGGGGGACGAGACCTTCGCGCGGTTCGTGGCGGTGGGGAAGCTCGTGACCGATTTCGTGGAACAAGGCGGCGACGCCGACGAGGGAAACGACGCACCGGGGCAGGGCGACGCCCTTGATGACGACATAGGCGTCGCCGTGGAGTTCGAGGAGGAGGACGAGGAAACGGACAACGAAGTGGACGAGGTCCTGGAAGTCAGCGACGTTGAGGAGGATGACGAGTCGGGGGACGACACGGAGGTCGGCGTGGGGGCGGGGCTGGGCGGGATGTCGGCGGACGGCGCACCCGCCGGCGCCGGTACCGGCGCTGACGACACCGATTACGTTCCCGCCACGGATATCGACGCGTATTGGCTACAGCGCCAGATCGCCACTGCGTTCGGGTACACGGACGCGGACGCGAGTGAATCGGCAAAAACCGCGGAGGAGGTGCTCGCGACGCTTGCGAACGAAAACGACGACGAGCGCGCGTGCGAAAACGCGCTCGTCCTGACCCTGGATTACGACAAGTTTGACCTGATCAAAAAGCTCCTAAAGTCAAGAGCCTCTGTGGTTTGGTGCACCAAGCTTGCGAGGGCGCAGAACGAACAAGAACGCGCGGTGGTCATGGAGCAGATGTCCACCAGGCCTGAAGCCGCGGCGGTACTGCAGTCGCTGCGGCGCACGGGCGAACGCTCGAGCGCGCGGTCGCGGCAAAGCGCGATGGAGGGGAAGATTCGCGAAGAAGCGCGTCGCTTGCGCGGCGAAGTCGCGGCTGACGTTTTGGACGCGGCCGGTGCCGGTGCGGCTGGTTCCGGCAGAAAGATCGTCGAGCTCGACGCCCTGGCGTTCGCGCAAGGTTCGCACTTCATGTCCAACAAGCGGTGCGAGCTCCCCGCGGGGTCGTACCGCAGCGCGAAGAAGGGATACGAAGAGGTGCACATTCCCGCGCTGAAACCGAAGGCGTTTTCCGACGCGGAGAAGCTGCGTCCTATTGCGGAGCTGCCGAGCTGGGCGCAGCCCGCGTTTTCCGGGATGAAGAGCCTGAACCGCGTACAGAGCCAGGTGTACGAGACCGCCATGTTATCCCCCGAGAACATGCTTCTGTGCGCGCCCACCGGCGCCGGGAAAACCAACGTCGCGATGCTCACGATTCTGCACGAACTCGGGTTGCACCGCCGCGAGGACGGCAGTTTGAATTTGAAAGAATTCAAAATCGTGTACGTCGCGCCCATGAAAGCGCTGGTGGCGGAGATGGTGGGTAACCTGGGGAGCCGTTTGAAGCCGTTCGGGGTGAACGTCCGTGAGCTCACTGGGGACGTGTCCCTTTCGCGACAGCAAATCGACGACACCCAGGTCATCGTCACGACGCCCGAAAAGTGGGACATCATCACGCGCAAATCCGGCGACCGCACGTACACGCAGCTCGTGAAGCTGCTGATCATCGACGAGATCCACTTGCTTCATGACAACCGAGGACCTGTGTTGGAGTCGATCGTGGCGCGTACGGTGCGTCAGGTGGAGACGACGCAGGAGAACGTCCGTCTCGTCGGTCTCAGCGCCACGCTGCCAAACTTCGAAGACGTCGCCGCATTTCTAAGAGTGGACCCGGCGAAAGGGTTGTTTGTGTTCGACAACTCGTTCCGGCCGTGTCCGTTACAGCAGCAGTTCATCGGCGTGACGGTTAAGAAACCCCTGCAAAGGTTCCAGCTCATGAACGACATCTGCTACGAGAAAGTCATGGAAAACGCGGGGAACTCGCAGTCGATCATCTTCGTGCACTCGCGGAAGGAAACCGCGAAAACAGCGCGGGCGATGCGGGACACGGCGCTGCAAAACGACCAGCTCGCCAAGTTCCTGAAAGACGACAGCGCGAGCCGCGAGATTCTGGTGTCGGAAGCGGAGACGTGCAAGTCCGCTGATTTGCGGGACGTGCTGCCGTACGGGTTCGCGATCCACCACGCCGGGATGTCACGACAAGACCGCACGTTAGTAGAAGAGCTGTTCGCGGACGGGCACGTGCAGGTTTTGGTGAGCACCGCGACCCTGGCGTGGGGGGTCAACTTACCAGCGCACACCGTGATCATCAAAGGCACGCAGATGTACAACCCCGAGAAAGGCGGGTGGGACGAGCTTTCGTTTCAGGACGTGATGCAGATGATGGGCCGCGCGGGGCGGCCGCAGTTCGACACCTTCGGCGAAGGCATCATCATCACGCAGCACAGCGAGTTGCAGTACTACCTGTCCCTGCTTAACCAGCAGCTCCCGATTGAATCACAGTTCGTTAGTAAATTACCGGACGCGCTCAACGCGGAAATCGTGCTGGGCACGGTGCAAAGCGCGCGTGAGGCGGTTGACTGGCTGGGGTACACCTACCTGTACGTACGGATGCTACGTAACCCTAACTTGTACGGCGTGGGTATCGACTCTTTAACGGATGACCCGAAGCTTGAACAAAGAAGGGCGGATTTGATTCACACCGCCGCCGTTGAGCTTGACAAAGCCGGGTTGTGTCGGTACGACCGGCGATCGGGCGCCCTGCAAGCCACGGATCTCGGGAAAATCGCGTCGCACTACTACATCTCGCACGGCACGGTAAGGGCGTTCAACGAACACCTGAAACCGTCAATGGGGGACATCGAGCTCTGTCGTTTGTTCTCCCTCGCGGAGGAGTTCAAGTACATCTCCGTACGGGAAGAGGAGAAGCTGGAGCTCGCGAAACTCGCCGAGCGCGTGCCTATTCCGGTCAAGGAATCCATCGAAGAACCCACCGCGAAAATCAACATCCTGTTACAAGCGTACGTCAGCGGCATGAAGCTAGAAGGGTTCGCGCTGATGGCGGACATGGTTTACGTGACGCAAAGCGCGGGGAGGATTTTGCGGTGTATTTTCGAAATCGTGCTGAAGCGGGGATGGGCGAACTTGGCGGACAAGGCGCTGGCGCTTTGTAAGATGGCGGCCCGGCGCACCTGGGGAAGCCAAACCCCGCTGCGGCAGTTCAAAGGCATCCCGCTCGATATCCTTGCCAAGGTGGAGCGCAAGGACCTGGCGTGGGACCGTTACTACGACCTCACTTCACAGGAAATCGGGGAACTGATCCGGTTCCCGAAAATGGGCAAAGCCATTCACAAGTTCGTGCACCAGTTCCCCAGGGTGGAGCTCACCGCGCACGTCCAGCCCATCACCAGGAGCGTGTTGAAGGTCGACTTGACGCTAACCCCAGATTTCCAGTGGGACGAAAAAGCGCACGGGTACGCGCAGGGGTTTTGGATCCTGGTGGAGGACAACGACGGCGAGATGATTCTTCACCACGAGTTCTTCCTGTTGAAGCAAGTCAACGCAGAGGAGGACCACCAAGTGAGCTTCACCGTGACCTTGCTGGACCCGCTACCGCCGCAGTACTTCGTCAAGCTGGTGTCCGATTCGTGGCTCGGCTCGGAAACCCAAATTCCCGTGAGCTTCAAACACCTGCTGTTACCGGAGAAACTGCCCCCGCCCACGGAGTTGCTGGACCTCGCGCCGCTTCCCGTTTCCGTGTTCAAAGAAGACGGATACGAAATCTTGTACCCAACGTTCAAAACCTTCAACCCCATACAAACCCAGGTGTTCCAGCACATGTACAACTCGGACGACAACGCGCTTGTGGGCGCGCCGACGGGGAGCGGGAAAACCGCGTGCTGCGAGTTTGCGATTCTGCGGGTTTTGAAAAAGATTTCATCCGGCGACGCGCCCGTCAACGCAAAAGTGGTGTACATCGCGCCTACGTCAGATATCGCCCGGGAGCGGGTGTTGGACTGGCGTGTGCGGTTCGGGAAAGGGCTGGGGGTGAAGGTTGTGTCCCTAACAGGCGAGACGAGCGTGGATTTGAAGCTCCTCGCGGACGGAACGATGGTCGTGGCGACGCCGCACCAGTGGGACGTGCTTTCCCGGCGCTGGAAGCAGCGCAAAGCGGTGCAGGCCGTCGTGTTGTTCATCGCGGATGAGCTTCATCTTATTGGAGGCGCCAACGGGCCCACCATGGAGGTTGTGACGTCGCGGATGCGTTACATCTCGTCGCAGCTGGACACGCCCATCCGCGTCGTGGGGCTGTGCACGTCGCTGGCGAACGCGAAGGACTTGGGGGATTGGATCGGCGCCGGGCAAAACGGTTTGTTCAACTTTCCCCCGGGCGTGCGCCCGGTGCCTCTTGACATCCACATCCAAGGCGTCGACATTGTTAACTTCGAGGCCAGGATGCAAGCCATGGCGCGGCCCACGTACGGCGCGATCTGCCAGCACGCCCCGAACGGCGAGCCCGCCATCGTGTTTGTGCCCACCAGGAAGCACGCCAAGCTCGCTTCCCTGGATTTGCTAACATTCGCCGCCGCGGACGGGAGCCCGCACAAGTTCCTGAAGTGCGACCTGGGCGATATCGCACCGCACTGCGAGCGCATCACCGACCCCGCGGTGAGACACGCCCTGCAGTTCGGCGTGGCGCTGATGCACGAATCAATGGACGCGGACGAGCGCGCGCTGGTGGAGCGAGTGTTCTCCTCGGGCGCCGCCAGCGTGCTCGTGGTGACCGCGCCGTTGGCCTGGGGACTTGCCGCGTCGTGCAAGCTCGCCGTTATTGCGGGGACGCAGTACTACGACGCGGGAGGCGCCGGGAGTGCGGATTACCCGGTCACGGATTTGCTCGCCATGTGCGGCAGAGCGTCGCGGCCGCTGATTGACGAGCACGGCGTGGCGGTGCTTCTGTGCCACGCGCCTCGGAAGGAGTACTACAAGAAATTCCTGTACGAACCCTTCCCCGTGGAGTCGCACCTGGATCACTTCCTGCACGACCACATGTGCGCCGAGATCGTGACGAGGACGATCGAGAACAAGCAAGACGCAGTTGACTACCTGACGTGGACGTTTTACTACCGTAGGTTGTCCCAGAACCCCAACTACTACAACCTAACGGGAGCGTCGCACCGGCACATCAGCGACGCGCTTTCCGAGCTGGTGGAACAGACGCTGGCGGATTTGGAAGCGAGTAAATGCGTCGCGATTGAGGACGAAATGGACATCGCCCCCCTGAACCTGGGGATGATCGGGTCGTACTACTACATCACGTACACCACGATCGAGCTGTTCGCGGCGTCGCTCACGTCGAAAACCAAACTCAAAGGGTTGATGGAAATCGTGGCGGGCGCCACGGAGTTTGAAAAGCACGCCGCGAGGCCGGGCGAGGCTGGTTTGTTACGGCACGTGCTGAACCACTCGCCCGTGACGCTTGAAAACAGGAGGACCAGTGATCCGCACGTCAAGACCGCCGCGCTTTTGCAGGCGCACTTTGGCAGAATGCTCCTAAACAGCGACTTGCAAGGTGACCTGAACTCGATTCTCCCGGACACCACGCGCTTGCTGCAAGCCGTCGTGGACGTTATTTCCTCCTCTGGCTGGCTCGCCCCCGCGCTCGCCGCGATGGAGCTTTCGCAGATGGCCACGCAAGGCATGTGGGACAAGGACTCGGTGCTTCTGCAGTTACCGCACGTTGACAAGGAGTGCGCGCAACGGTGTGTTGACGCGGGGGTGGAGAGCATTTACGACATCGTGGATCTGGAGAGCGAGACGCGGGCGCAGCTTCTGCGGATGAGCGACGCGCAGATGAGCGACCTCGCCGTGGCGTGCAACCGGTACCCGAACGTGGAGGTCACGTACGCCGTGGTGGACCGCGAGTCAATCGAAACCGGAGACACCGTGCAGATCGTGGTGCAGCTTGAGCGGGAGATGGGCGACGAGGACGGGGTGGTGGGGCCGGTCATCGCGCCGAGGTACCCGAAACGAAAGGAAGAGAGCTGGTGGCTCGTGGTGGGCGACGCAGGGAAAGGAACTTTGGCCGCGATCAAGCGCGTGACCCTGGGGCGACGACAAAAAGTGACGTTGGAATTCACAGCGCCCGAGGAAGCAGGCGCGGTGGAGTACACCCTGTTCTTCATGTGCGACTCGTACCTGGGGTGCGACCAGGAGTACACCGTGGAGCTTGACGTGAAGCAAGGGGCCAAAAACGAGGAAGACGAGGACATGGAGGAGGAGGAGTGAGACGAGGGGAGACGTCGAGACTGAAATGAAGAGCCACTCATCCGCAGCTTTGGTGCGCAATCATTTTTTTTTCATTCGCAATCATATTTCTCGATCACGACGTGAAAGTCAAAAATGCAACCTCTCTCACTCGTTCATGTTCATGCGCGCGCGGTGCTCCACCATACTTCCTTGGAGGTTCATGTGTGAGTTGTGGAACGCGGTCATTTCGTCGACGGACGTGGGCAACGCGGTGCGCGATTGCACGTACTTGACGAGCCCCCGCAACTGCACCTGCTCAGCCATTGTCATCGGGAGATCTTCCACCATGATGTGACTTGGATGGTCAGCTCCCAAAAACTCTCTCATGTTGTTCGGGAGCTTCGTTTCAGTCACGTTGTAGCTGGATTTCTTAGCTAACTCCGGACCGAGGTGATGGAGGGCGTATTCGGCGATGAACCTGTATTTCGTCGGGCCGTCCTTGTAAAACTTCGTAACCAGGGGGTTTCTCTCTTCATACCGGGGCCCCCAGTAACTCTTTGGCATGACAATTACGGTAGGGTTCATGCCATCGGTACCTGGCAGAGTGGTTATTCCGATGACTGGAGAGTCGTTCCAGTGGATGTAGAACAGGAGCTTACAAAAGAATCCCAGGCCCGGCACGGAAGAAAGATAGTCTGAAGTCACGTTCATGTCCGCTTTGTACGCCTGCTTGTCCTTCCCGTCGAGGACATCCTTCTCAGGCTCCTTGCCACAAACCTTCTTGTGACGCTTCCAGTCCGCCTTCTGGCACGCCTTGCTGCAGTACACCGTGACCTGGAAACGTGCACAGTACTTCTTGCCGCCGTCGATCGGAACTGCGGTTGAACAGGCTTCGCAGCTGACGTTGCAAGTTTGGTTTTCCGGCTTCTCAAGGAAGTCTGTCGGAAGGTGCTTGAACGGGAACTTTATCATCTCCTGAGTGAGCGGAGCGTTCTCGACCCTTCGGAGCCTCTCGGCGAGCATATATGTCTGCATGGTCCGTATCTATATATCGTCAGGGTCGTTGGCGAGCGCCTTGTCGTTCCACTGCTCAGCCAGCAAAACATCCCTCTCGAGTCCTCCGAGGGCGAGAAAATAGGCGTTCGCCAGATTGTGCTGTGCCTTCGCAACACCCAAATCAGCCGCCTCACGGACTTACCGCTGCGCAGTTACATCGGCCTGAATTCGATGGGAAGCCATCTCGAGCATCATCTCCCTGTGCGTCATGCTTCCTTCCTCCATCTTGCGCGTCTCGTTGTGGGGATCTGAGATCGTTTTTCCAGGCGTTTTTCTCGGAGTGTGAGAAACCGACAAGCGACTTTTCGAATAAGCGAGAGGTCCTCTCAGAAAAAACAGACTCCTCGGGCGCAGAGATCTTCTCTGCGTGGCGCGGGGCGCTCCGCACCTTCGGGAGACATGGGGTGCTTTGCCAGTAAGGAGGTTACAGAAACGAGCGTGTCCTCGGCGCACCACGCTCCCAAAGGCGACCACGGTTCTTTGGTTGACCCTCGAGGCAACAACGCATCGAAATCCTTCGCCGGGAGCTCATCATCCGACGCGGCTTGGGGCGAAACCAAGCCAAAGCCGCAGTCGCGTCGTTTTCTGGACGACGGTCGGGGCGGCGCGGGGCGTGGTAATGGTAAGACGGTGCGACGTGGTGAGGCATCTGCGAACGCACCCAACGGCGGTGCGTACGGTTCCGACGACGAACTCGAGGCGCAGATGGCATCAGATTCCGGAAACGCCGTCGACGCCGCCGCCGATGACGCCGAGACAGAGCGCTTGGAGAGGAAGGCTAAGAAGAAACGCGACAAAAACAGAATCACGGACTTGGAGGCGTACGATTTAGAGGAGGAAGACGCGGGTACGAAAACAGAGATGCTACGACGAAGGGCGGAACGAAACGCGGCGGCGTCGAACGTGATGAAAAAGGTTTTCGCCGACGTCGACGACTTGAGCGATTCCGAGTTTTCGCCGAGCGCGTCGCCGCGGAAAGGATCGTCGTCTTTTCTTCTCGGTGGCCGTGTTCCCGGACCGATAGGCGGAGGTTTAATCACAGGCGCGGCGGTGCGAAACAACGGAAGGGGGTTGGCGCCTCTTGGGGGGAAATCGAAACCCCCGCCGTTGGAACCGATTCCGGGGCTGGGCGAATTTTCGTTGGTGTCGAACGAGTGGGTCCCGAAATCGACGGAGCGCGAGACACCGTTTGGCACGAATTTCGCCGCCAACGCTGAACCAGGAGAGTTATTGCTGGAAGACACCAGAGACACGGAAAACAAACCGGAGAAGATAATCCAAACCGCGGGTGACGATTTCGTGTGGCGCGATGACGAGACGCCGACGCCGTACGCGGACGACTTCGAGGATGACGGGAGGATTTCGAACGGGGACGGTGAGGTGACAACAGCGCGTGTTGGTGAAGATGCGTACGCGGATGATTTCGAGGCTGACGACCAGACACCAGCGCCGGAACCGGCGCCTGAATCAGATCCTGAACCGGACCCTGAACCCGAGCCAGAACCAGAGCCAGCCCCCGAACCCGAGCTCCACGTGGAGCCGTCCTTTGACGCGGGCGACGTGTACGCGTCAGATTTAGGAATTCCTCAGTTGCCCGTCACGGGCGCGCGCGTTGGCGGACCGGAGTGCCCAATGGAACCCGTCCAAACGGACGACGGCGGTTGGGGGGATGGCGGGTTCGACGACGGGCGGCTAGAAGCCGCGGGCGAAGCGGACGTGGATTACGACGACACGGGTAACGGCGACGAAGACGATGATGTCTTTTGAGTGTTTGAATCCTAGTCCGGTATCGGCGCGCCCGAAAGTGAACAATGGAATTGGACAGTTGGAAGAAAATACACTAATAGAGTCAGACATTACACGAGCACCCTACAACACGAGCTTCCTCCCGGCCACCACCAAAGTCTCATCACTTCCCCCTCCCCCGTTTCTTCGAGTTCTTCCCGAACCCGCCCGCCTCGTCCACAATCTTCTCCACACTGCTGGTCTTCTTATCGAGGTACTTCTTGATGACGGAGGCGGCGTCTTTGGTGGGGACGTAGGAATCGTAATAGCTCCCCTTTGGTGGGTCCTTGCAGAACGTGTTGATCAGCCCCTCGAATGCCTCGGCGTAGGCCTCCTTTTTCTTCGCCTTCCACCCCTTTGGCCACTCGATTCTATCTCTAAAAAATACCGGGCTTGGAATGAGCACGCGTTCCTTCCCTCCGAAGCTGTCGAATAAATGTTCGAGGAACAGCTCGGCGAAGTCCCGGGAATCGTGAACAGTCTCCTCGCGATCGAAGAACCTGTCTTCGATGCCGACAATTGATTTTAGGGCTTCATCCCGCTCATCAGAGTCAGAGTACTCGACGTACATCTCTTCATCCTCATCCTGCCCCGAACCCCTGTTCCATGAGTACGGCTCGGCCGACATGAAGACGTCGTCCGGCCGGTAGATGTTGCCCAAACGCGTGGGGTTGTCCTTGGGGACTTTGTGTTCGTCGCACAGCGCCGTCCACACAGCATGCGTCACCTCCCAGATACATGGGAGGAATTTGCGCCTGAAGTTAATGCAGTCCTTTCCGTTGCTCGCCGCGGTTCCCGGCACGAAGATGAGCTTTTCCTTCAATGCAGCGTCGTCCAATTCCTCCGCGTCGCCGTCATCGTACTTGACCTTGTACCACTTCTCTTTGGCATCGTACGCAGTCACTGTGCCTTCATAGAACTCGTTCTTGAACTTCTTGGACACCCTGGCGCCCACCAGTTTCGCCCCGAGCGAATACGTCCTGTAGCAAGAAGGGTACGCCTTCTCTTCCTTCTTGCGCTGTTTCTCCTTTTCCTTCGCCCGCTCGCGTTGCACCTTCTCCTCCTCCTTCTTCGTGTCCTTGTCGGCGTTTATCAGCTTCTGGATGTTCTCGGGTTGGAACTCCTTGAGCTCTTTGATTCTGGTTTTGAGCGCAGACACCGACCAGGTGGGGATTTCCGGGATTTGCGACTTCGCGCCCTTCCCACCGCGGTACCCCTGCTCGAGAACGCTCTCCAGCTGTTTTCTCGGAGGACCAGAAGATCGGCCATCCTTCTCGTTGAGGGCCTCGACCCACGCGCCGGATTTGACGAGGTCCTTGTTGCGGAGTTGCGCGCACAGGTTGAGCAGCGTTTAGTGCTCAAAGTTGGCGGGATTGCGCCGGTATACCTGCTTAGTTCGCGCCATCTCGGCAGTCTCGGAGCTTCCGATTGCGTCACGGAATTGTGAAGAGCATGAGTTGCGTCCGTTAAGGTTTTTCAAGGAACACTGAGATTAAATTAAAACCTTGCCTGTTCAGGCGAGCTAGCTAGTATTAGGCGAAACATCATCAACCGGGGGGGCTTCCGCCCCTCCCGTATTTTTCGAAACGCCAAAAAAGAAAAAAGGGGAACGAGATTTCAGCTCTCGAGACGCGCCAGGTGTCTCGGCGCCGGGTGTATTTATAAGTAGTCACGCGTCTGCGATGGTCGAAGTCTAATAGTAATCTGATTCAGGGGTCGCGCTGTTTCGGCGGCCCCTGCCTAGTGTTTGTTTTATTCTCAGCCGCGCCCGCCGCGAGTTTCGCACCCGACGCTTCCGCGATCACCTGGTCCGCGGCTTCCTGAGCGACTTTCGCAGCCGCCGCCGCTTCTCGCGCGGCTTCCGCAGCGTCGCGTTGCGCCGCCACCGCTTTTTCCGCCTCCACGGCGAGCGCCGCCGCGACGGTCGCCGCGTCGTCCGACGCCTTTATTGCGTTTAAGACTTTTTCGTGCACGCTCACGGTGTGCGTCAGGTCGATGACGCCGCCGTTGTTTGTTTCAACCGCCTTGTTCACCTGTCGCTTACGTTGCTCTCTTTTTGCGATCCACCCCGGCACGGACGACCGCGTGTCCTCCACGATTATCGGGAAAATTTCGCTGTTTTTAGGAACAACCCACGGCTTCTGGATGTCCAAGTCACTCAACGCCAGCTTTATCCAATCCGAGTGCGTCACCGCGATCACCACGTCGCTCTGCACGTTATCAAACACCGACGAAAACCACGTGCGGATGCGCTCCACTAGTGCGCTTTCGGTTTCCTCCTTCCCCCCGAGCGCCAGGTCGTCCTCCGCAAGCAAACCGAGCATTTCGGGGCCGGTACAAGACTGCCACCCTTTGTTTGCGACTTCGGTTAAACCGCAACTCGTCCCGACGTACTTAAACTCCCGCGTGTGGTGCGCAATAGGTTCGCCAGACTCGTCAGCTTGCGGCACGTCACCCGGATCCAACCCCGCGTCTTGCATCGAAACCTCCACGTTCAAAAAACTCGGCGTCGCGACGTTGATGTCGAAAACCCCCGACCCGCCAAACTTTTCAAGCAAACCCTGAGATTGTAAAAAGAAAGTGTCAGTCTCATATGGGCAATCAGTCGGCGGAATGTGGTAAATGGGAAATACGTACCTCATCCACGCAGCAGCTCCCTTCGTGGCCGGTCAGGCCTTTACTGGGTTCCCAGCACGTGCCTCCCGGGCCTTTCGCACCACCCTGGCCGGCGAGGTCCGCCGGTTTCACCGAGTTAGGGTTTGTAGCCGGTTTAGGGTTAGGCTTCAGGGCCGCCTTCGTCTCCTTCTCCGTCTCCGAGGCGGCGGCGGCGCGCTGTTTCAACACCGACTCCGGCACGAAGGAAACCGGCCTTCGCAGTTCGAAGGGTACCCTCGCGTCGATGCGTTCGCGCAAAAGCTCGCTCACCACGACTTTTTTGTTCACAATGTCCAAGCCGGTTTGGTTTTGTAGCAGTAACAGCGTGGTTTGCATGCACCGCGACAGGGGCGACGAGAAAACCTTCACGCTCTTCCCGATCGCCGCGCCTAAACCGTTTTTGAACACGTCGCGCACGAACCGTTTCGTGTCTCTTTTGCCGACTGCCGTGAGCTCGGGGTCCACCAAATCACCCGGTTCTCGAAAATCGCACGGAATGTCATCCCCGCTGTGCGCGTGGTGCTGCTCCCTACCCCACTCGTTGTGCGTCGCCTTGCCGTGCCGAATGAAAAGAAACAGCTTTCTTTTTCTTTCGCCCGACGTGCCAATCGGATTGGCATTGATCGCGGCTTTGATCTGGGCCCAGCCCACGGTGGCGCCGTATTTCGGCAGCTGCTGCAACAACGGCCGGTCGTCCTGCGTCTCTTCGAAAAGCCCCTGCGTCCACCCGTCGTACGCGAACATACCGCCCATCGCAGTGAACGGTTTCTGTTGCGGGTCCCAGTTGCCCGTTTCCACGCCACTAACCACCGGGTCTCCGACCACGCGTTCCGCGGGGGTCAAGTGCGTGGGGAGCGTGGGAACGTCGCCGAGTCGCGATTCCACATCACCAGCAAACGTGGCCACACCAGCGGCGAGTCCGGTGACTGCCATCACGGTGACTGCGATCACGCATAACCCTCGTCGCGATGTCCAGCCCGTACTCGAGTCACCCGCCGGGTGCAACAAAGCCGCACCCTCGCCGTCGGGGAGAATGTTCCGCATCTTTAGCTGCGGGCTCGCCGCTAAGCGTCGTGCCCACCACTAAAGATGTCACAGCCGCGCACAGAAGTAGCACGTTCCACCTGTTCGCTCCCTACCGCAAACCCCAAATGCCGACGCCTCCTCAGCAGGCCCCGCAATTGTGAGCTCCCAAGGAACGAGATTGAAAAAAGAGGTCATTTGGGTGGTTGGGCTGGGGTGTTTATGAAAGGTTGGGTCTTGTTTTCATGGAATTTTTTTATCCATTCCATACGCGCCGCTGAGGCGTGGGAGTTCCCAGATGACATCAGTGATCGCTACACATCAATTGTTTGGGGAGATCCAGTTTGTTGTGAGAGTACATGGATATTCTTTTTACATTTATTGAGACTCGTTCGCATCCGGTTCGGTTGTCGGTCAAACCGAAGGCGCCGCGACGACGCCTTCGTCTTTTAATCGCTTCAAAAAGTCCAAGCAGAACGCCGGCGGGTCCTCCGGTTTCTTTTCAATCATCGCCGCCGAGAGTTTGTAGCACATGGTTTGAAAGTCCATGCGCGCCGCGAAGGCTGCGGTTCGGGCTTCCAAATCCACCCCCAAACCGTGCAACTCCTCGCCCCACCCTTTCCCCGAATCTATCCGCGCCACTTCGCCGGTGTCGATTTCCTTTTGCAAATAATCCACGAAATACTGCAGCGGGTCATCGGGGAACCGCGATATCGCACTCAGCATCATGCGCTCCATCATCTCGACGCAGTCGCTGCGTGTTCCGAAGGTTTCGCACGCCGTTCGCAAACGCAAGTCATCCGCCTCCTTCAAACGCTCGGCGCCGTTACCTTCCGCCGCGATGGTCCGGGCGTGGTCCCATCGTAACTCTCGCACTGGTACCCCCTCCGCGAGTTCAGCCTCGGCACCGCCGCCGAGAGCCATCGCGAGTCAATTGAGGTCACAGCTACGGACGAACGACAACGGAAAGCCGATCACACACGCGCTTCGCGTCTCCGCCTCGAACGCAACGCTCGCGCTTCGAGGAGTGCGGAGACCTCGCGGCTCCAAAAAGGGGAGTTTCCAATTTTAGGAACTTTTTCTCGGACAAGTTTGCAACTTTCATGTGTGTTGGGCACGAGATCCGCCTCACAGCCCAACAGCGCGCGTGGCGGTGGGTGTCGCTCGAAGTCGCTTTCCGTGGTCGGCGTGGCTTCGTTCGAGTCACGCGGGGTGCTTAGGGTGCTTGGTACTCACGATGGGCAAGGTACGTACTCAAACGCACACCTCATAGCGCACTCGAGGTTTGAAGGATTCACCCACGGAAAGCCCATTCTGCCTGTAGGGTTTCCTCCCCCGCTGACCGTCTCTCCCTCCCCCTCTCCTCTCTCGCGGCAAACAGACGTTAGCCCCCGGCGATGCGCATCGCAGGGAGCAGCGCAAGAAGGAGGTCGCTAAGAACAAGTTGAAGCGCAAGACGCAGAGGGATGAGGCGCTTGAAACCGCGAGCGTGGAAAGTTTAGAGGCTGAGCTTCGTAAGATCGAGGACGCGAAACGTTTGGGCGTCGCGAGTAACGAAAAAGTGCAGAGGGTGAAAGCCCTGGAAGACGCGATCGCGCGGCAACGGGAACAGCGCAAGAGTGAGGCGGCGGCGGGGGCGGCCGCCGCCCCCGCCCCAGCAATCAAGGTGAAGAACATCGGCGCGCTCCGCGTGGTCAGCGCCGGAAAGGAGCTGGCGACGTCGGGAACGCGTTTCGACTCCGGTCTCGGCGAGCGAAACGTACGGGACTCCGTTTACTACCACCCCACGTTGAACCCCACCGGGCGGCCGCCTCCTGGGAAGCCGCAGAAGTACAAGGCCGCGTCGACGATCCGCGCGGAGGAGGAGGCGGAGGCGGAGGACGCGGCGGAGGAGGAGGAGGAAGACGACGGCTGGGGCGTTATCGGCGAGCCGCGCGCCGGGAGTGGGGCGGAGGCGAGCGTTTCAGGAGATTTGTGGGTTCACGGCGTGGGGCCGCCTCCACAAGGGCCGCCTCCGCCACTCCCTCCTCCGCCAGGGGCACCCCCGGGGGGCACCCCGGGGCCTCCCCCGGGGCCGCCCCCCGGACCTCCGCCCGGACCTCCCCCCGGTGAGCCTCCCTTGCCGCCGCCGCCCGGACCTCCCCCCGGTGCTCCACCGGGGGGCGAGTCGTTAACTCCCGTCCCGCCCCCCGTTGGTCCTCCGCCCGGTATGGATGACGACGAGATGCCTCCCGTGCCTCCCCCGCCTCCCACCGCGGCGCGCGCGATGCCCCCGCGCCCGGCCCCGGGGTTCTACGCGGGCGTCGGCGGGTACCACCCACACAACAACGCGTCGTACGTGCCGCACCTGCGCGCGGTGTCCGCGGCACCGCCCGTGCGTCCGCCCATGGGTGCTGTCGGTGCTTCCGGTGGCCTTCCCAATCGCCCTCCCGCCCCGGACCGGTCCGTCGCCGCGGCGGCGCACACCATCGGCGCGGCGCCCACCGTGCGCAAGCTCACGCCAGCGCAGCACGACCCGTCCTTGAAAGCGCTGGTGCCGGCGTCAGTGCGGATTCAAAGGGAAAAACAAGGTGGCCCGCCTTTGAAACGACCGCGCGTTGTCGGAACCGCGCAGGTGAGTGGGTCAGCGCCGGGACGACCCGCAGGGCCGGGCGTGACCGGCGCGGCGCCCAAAAAGGATGACGCTTCGTATTTGGAATTTCTCGACGGCGTTCGCGATTTGGGCGCGTTTGAGTAACCGGGACAAGCGCGTTTGAAATCGCGGTTTCCGGGAGACGGATTTTTCCGGCTTGGGGCGGGGGCGGGGCTGTGTTGCGTGGTCACGTGGTTTAGTAGTGGTAGTAAGAGGGTTAAATGAAAATTTAGGCTCTATTTCATCCGTCATCAGGCATCAGTCGTACCTCAAGTTTACGCATTCGAGTCGGATAAAGCATGTTCATTTGTTTTTTTTTGGTTTTACAATTGTACAATTGTAGATCCCGAGGAGTCACAAAGACTACTGTAAAATCTCATGTCCAGCGCCTCGCCAGCCTTTTTTCTGGCGAAGCCCTTCGAGCAGGCAGTGGCGGCTGCGCAGGGCCCGGGACGCCATGGAGACCTTGGCGGAGGTCGTGCCTAACGAGCCTAACATGGGGACGTTCGTCAAGGCTGGACTCGCGGGTTGCACGGACACGGGGGTGCAGGACATCGAGGATTTGGACATCGAGGACTTCGACGATTTGCACAAATCCGCGTGCGAGCGCGGGGAAAAACTGTACACCGACCCCAGCACCGGGTACGTGGTGATGACCAAGCTGAACCACCTCGCAAGAGGCAAATGCTGCGGCAGCGGATGCCGACATTGTCCGTACAGCCACGTCAACGTCAAGGATAAAGTGAAGAAAATCCAAAACCCCGCGTTGTTGCACGTCCCCGCCTCTGGCTTTGCCTCGGAGGTCACGGTGCTGAGTACGTATTGCATTTCCCAAATCCAACGACTGTGTTGCCATGCAAGACTGACACTTCTTTAACAAAAAGTGTGGAGTGGAGGCAAGGACTCGTTTCTTGCACTGCGCGCGATGCTTAAGCCCGGGGGAAGGCTGCACGAAATCGGCCCGTCAGGTGTGATTCTCCTCACGACCTTCGACTCCTCAACACGCGTAGTGGCGCACCAGGATGTGAGCGCTAGGGAGGTGGAGCGCCAAGTCAAACATCTGGACGTGGGTTGGGTGGGCGTGCCGTTGCACAGGAACGGCGGTGCCGGGTACGTCTCCCGTCTAAAAGACGCGCTGGACGTGGTGAGGAACGCGGGGTGCGAAGTGACGGGTTTGGCGTGCGGTGATTTGCACCTTGAGCACATCCGGAGCTGGCGGGAAGACGCGGTGGGCAAAGGGCTGGGAATACCGTGTTGTTACCCGGTGTGGAGCGACGTCGCCGGCGGTAACTACTCTGAACTCGCGTTGGACCTGGAAAAGAGCGGCGTGCCGTGTTTGGTCACCGCGGTGACGGAAACGCGGTGCGAAAACGCGGGGGTGGTGGTGGGGGCGGTGTACGACCGGAAACTCGCCGCGGCTGCGTTTGCGGTGGGGGCGGACGCGTTCGGGGAAAACGGGGAGTTCCACACCTTGGCCAGGGTGTGGGAGGTTAGCAGGATACAGGCGCTAGGCCTGGAGGATGCGCGTTGAAATCTACGCGCGCGCGTTATTCAGAGGTAACCTCTGCTACTTTGTTAGACTATAGGCCTATATGACGATTTAACACATCGTGCGCACCACACGAACCTCCACCCTTCACTGACCTCCCCCCGCGGCATCGTCGACGAGCTTTTTCAAATCCGCCATGACTTTTTGTTCCCGCGCTTGTTTCTCTTCGTGGTTGATCATCGCCAGGGCGGCTTTTTCTTCCGCGGTGTACACCTGGTTTTCCTTCCGAATGCGAATGGCGTTCATGCGCGAGTGCCGCGAACCAGACATGACGTACCCGAGGTCCTCGAACCGGGAAATTTCGTCCGAGCCCAAACCCACTTCGCCTCTGCGCGGAATGCGCTTCCCCGCCTGCACGAACGCCGCCATGGCGTCGCCTTCGCCCGGAAGCAGCGCTTTGCCGTAGCCACCCGCACCCGCACCAGCTTGCGCAGCCTGCGGCGGTGCCTCTGGGCCGACGAACAAATCGTTTTCCTCCTCCTCAGCCGCTTCCTCCGCCGCTCGCGTCGCCGCCTCCGCCAGTTCCTGTTTTGTCTTTTGCAGAAACGCGCGGAACCGCTCCGCCTGCGCTTCGCCCTCCGCCTCGGCGGCGGCGGCGGCGGCGACAGCGTCTTCGGCGTTTTTCTCGTCACCCCCCGGACTTTTCTCGTCACGCTCGCTGGACATTGAAGACGCTGAGCCTGAATCGGAGGGTGAATCCCCGCGTCTTTTCTTTTTATTGCGGCCCTTCCCGCGCTGCTTCGAACGCTTTGACTCCGGTTGGTTTACCTTCGCCGCCTCAGCCGCTGGCGGGACTTCACGTTCCGGCGACGGCGACGGACTCGGCGTGTTCGCCCACATGAACTGCGTCTGCGCGAGCTTTTCGCGTTTCAAACGGCGAAAGTCAGCGTAGTTAGTAGCCTTGGCTCGAATCTCTTCATCGTCCGCGTCGCCCCACGCGGAATTCGAAGGTCCAGGTCCGCCGCCGTACCCGCCCCCTCCATACCCACGCCCTCCCCGTCCCCCACCGCGGCCACCGCCGTTTCTGCCATCCCCACCGTACCCACCCCTGCGATCGGAATCGTCTCTTCGCCCGCGGTCGTCGCCGCGGCCACCGCGTTGGTCACGACCGCCGTCGTACCCACCACCGCGGTCACCCCGTCCGCGATCTCGACTGTCGCGCGGGGGACTTCTTCTATCACGGGACCTCGATCTTTGCCGCGGCGGAGGCGAGCGCGACCTCTGCCGAGGCGGCGAGCGCGAGCGAAACCGGTCTCGCGGCATGATGGCGCGGCCCGGAATGGGAACGGACCCGAGAGGGTCACCGAAAGGGGCGGAATCTGTGAAGCCCATTTCTTTTTTACGCGTTATTTATGGTTTGCTAATTTTCAAAACTACACGAAACAGGTTGCCGCTCTCGCGCCGCGCGACACCACAACAGATCCCACGCCACGACCTGGTCTACGCACCTCACCGGACCCACTAGCATCGCGCGTATTTCGCGCCACGCCCACTCCGACCAGCCCCGCTGAGGCGCGAGGAGACGGCCTTGTGATGCTAAACGACTTCCGCCGCGCGCCGGACGACTCGCCGAACCAACCCCCCCCGGGCGGTCTTCGCGCCGCCGGCGACGGCCGCACGCTTGCCCTGACCACACCACCACCTCCCGCGTCCCCCCCCTGTGCTTCCCCAGGAGCAACACCCACCTCCTCGTCGTCCTGACCTGATGCCCGTTTCACCGACGTAGGTCCGTCGCCGCCGTTGCGAGCTCCCGCCGCGCCGAGCCCCGCGAGCGCGGCGCCCGCCGCCGCCAACGTCTTTGCCGCCGCCGGGTGCGCTAGGTTTGCGTTGGCGACTGCGAGCAGCAGCACGAAGGAACACACCATCGCGGCGTTGACTGCTGCTGCGCCTAGCCCCACGTCACACCCGTACTCCACGGCGTAGGTCACGGTGAGCAGCGGTACGGGTGATATTAGGGCGGCGAGCACCACGCCGAGCACCGCCGGCCCAATCGCGGCGAACGAGCTCACGAGCGCTGCGCCGAGAAGAAGACACGCGCCGTACCGCAGCGCGAGCAGCGATGCGACGTCGCGAATCTGTTCGCTTCGCAGGACTGGTTCGAAAAGCACGCCTAGGGCTAGTAAGGCGACTGGCTTGTTCGCGACCGCGAGGGAGGAGGTGAAGGCGGTAACGGGCGCCGGGAGTTCGAGACCCACCACGCGCAGCGCCACGGCGGTGAACATGGCTAACAAGCACGGGGACAGCAGTTGCTTCTTGACGTTCATGAGCGCCTGCTTTGGCGAAAACGCGGGACCGGCGATGGTGGAGGCGTATATCAAAGGCGCGATGATCAGCAGCGACCACTGATTGACGGCGTCGAAAAGCACCAGCCGGGTTAAACCCTCCCGTCCCCACACCGCTTCCACCAAGGGATACGCAAACGTGCCGAGGTTTACCCCGACACACGATCCCGCGAGCAGTGCCGTGTCCTTCGCACTTCGGCCGGTACCACGGAACGCGAGATGCGCCGCGAACAACACCGCAGCCTGCGCCAACGCACACAGAGACACGGCGACGGAGGTGGCGTCGAAGGTCAAGGACGCGAACGTCGTGAGGAGCACGGAAGGTAGCGTCGCGTTGAACAAAATCTTCAGCAAGCTTTTGCCGACGTCGACATCCGCCAGGCCGACGCGTTTCATGAAGTACCCGAATCCGATGGTGGACACCGCGAGCGCCAGCCGCGCGTTCGCATCTGCGGCCGACATCTCGGGATCAAAACACCACGAGACGTCCGAGGCGCGGCGCGGAATGGTGGGTTTCTGCTACGAGTTGAGGTTAGGGTACCTCCGAATTTTTTCGACAATATAGGTGCCGTCCGAGGAGCAGCCATTCAGCAGCTTCCGATGCACACTCGTCGCTGACGCCTGCCGGAGCTTACGTGTGCCGTCATCATCTGCATTGCGCGGGGTTTAAGCCGCTGTCCGCTACGGCTGAAACATGCCGGAGCTCACGTCTCCCATCGTCATCCTCGGTGCGTGCATTTAAATCTCAAGTCGCCTTTTCTCTCGGGTTTGCCGAGTTTCCCTCGCTGACCTCCGTCCCCGTTTCCGTCGCACGCAGGCTCGCAAGGCTCCGGCAAGACCCTTCTATCGCGCCGACTCACTTCGTTACAGAGGACCGGCGAGGTGCTGCCCGACATCGATGCCGACGTCGTTCCCTCCATAGGCGTGGATATCAGCAACTTGCCCATCGACAAAACCCGAAACATTCAAATCAAAGAAGTGGGCGGCGCCATGATGCCGCTGTGGCCGACGTATTTGAAAGGCGCGGCGGGTCTTATTTACGTCGTGGACATCGCGGACGCGTCTCAGCTCGCCGCATCCGCCACGGCGTTCCACCATCTGTGTACACTGCCCGCGATGAAGGACAAGCCGACGCTGTTGCTTTGGAACAAAACAGACGCGCCGCGCGTGCTGCCGGACACGGAAATCGTCGCGTTTGACGCGGCGCGCGCGGGCGCCGCGCTGGGGGACAATTTGACCACCATGCGGGCAAGCGCGCTGGACGGGTCGAACACCCAGGCGGTGATGACTTGGATGCGCGGTGTGTACGGGTTGTAGCAATAGAAAAGGGGACATAGACACATTGGAACCGAGAGCGCGGGAAGCGTTTTTAGCAAAATTCGAAGCTACTCCGCGCTCGCGCCGCTCTTCTCGGCGTAGATACCCTTGCCCCGGTCCTCAACTTCCTTGAGGTATTCCGCCTGCACGCGCTGCGCGTACGAGCCGTTGGGAAGGTTCAGCACCACACCCTCCATGCGCTTCTGCAGGTCCCTGGTGAACGCCTCCTCGCCGAACCCGCCCGCGATCGCGGCTTCGAACTTTTCGCGCCACTCCCCAGCGTTTGCCCCGATGACGGTATCCAACGGCGTTTTCCCCGTATCAAGCTCCCTGGCTGCGTAGCACTGCAACAGATGCTGCATGATGTGCACCATACCGTCGAGTTTATCCTCGTCTGATTTTCGGATCCACGCGTACACGGTGTTGAGCATCTGCTCGTCCACCGCCGTTTCATTCACCGCGAAACGCATGCGAGTCACGCTTTCGCTCGAAAGCGGCACGGCGAACTCGCCGGTCACCGGATCCGCCGCGACCGCGACGATTTTCTCAAGAGTCTTGCTGCTTTGCTGGATGCCGCTTTCGGTTTTCTCCACCATCTCCTCGATGAGCTTCATGCACTTTCCCGCCAGGGTCATGAACCCATCTTTTGCGTGTTGGTCCGGCGCCGAGTCGGAACGAGACGCGATTCTTATCCATAAACTCTGGTCGAAACTAAGGACGTTCTCCGCGACGAGCTTCACCAGGGACTCCTCATCCGCGGCGATGAGATTATCAATCAGCGCGTCCATGTTCGCTACGTCGTTCGCGGCGTCGCCGGGTTTCTTTTTCCCGGCGCGCGTGACGTGCGCGTCACCGCGGCGGCGGCGAAAAGCAATCGCCGAGACGCTTTTCCGCGCCACGGCGACGCGAGGGCGAGGCGCCGCGGCGGCGTGCGTCACGCGAGCGCATGCCGTGGAGGCGACAGCCCCGACGCGCGCGGTTACGGAGGTGGCGGCGGCAGACATGACGGTCGACCCGGTCAACAACACCGTGTGCAGCGGTTCTGTGCTCTTGCCCAAACTCTTCAATGAAGAAGACGCCGACTTTTTCGCCGAAAGCTGTCTAGCGCGTGAGATTTTTTTGAATGATGTTTCCGATCTATTCCAATCTGGCCACACCAGTCGCCACGGAGCAGTGTGGGTGTCGGAGCCAGGATGCTGGCCCGCCCTCGGCGCCGCCGAGTCGGCGACGAGGCTCCCGTGGGGGAGAGCGGAGGGTTTACCGTCACGGCCAAGCCGAAGCGGCGGTTGTTTTTCGCCAAAATCGACACGGACGATATCACGAACAAGCTTAAATCCACGTTCCCCGAAACATGGGGCGCGCTGGAGAAGAGCGAGGCGGCGTCCGCGATGAAAAAGAAGTTCGATGAGCTGACCAACCCGTCGTTCCAGCCGGACCGCCGAAGACTCAGCGCGGTGGAGGATTTCTTTCGGTACACCGAGGAAGAAGGTGCGTATGCGCGTTTTGACAACCCTAACCGGACCAGTCATGTCAACGAGTCAGCTCGGCAACCTGCGAAAAGCTTCGATTTCTGAAGCCGTCGCGTTTTCCATCGCCACGCCACGCCGACTGACCAATAACCCTCGCATTTATTTCTCCCTCCCTCTCATCAGGCCGGCGGTTTTTCGACGACATCGACCGAGACGGCGACGGTCGCCTCAAGCTGGATGACCTGAAGATCGCGATGAAGAAGAGAAACCTGCCCGAGTGGTACGCCAAGGCTTTCATGGAAAAAGCGAAACCGACGTTCTTTTCGCGAACGATCGGATGGGAGGACTTCGAGAGCGTCATGAACGAACGCGAATCCACGATGCTTCGCGCGTTTAACAGCCTCGGACTCAGCCGCAGCGGGATGATGAAGGAGTCTGATGTGAAGCAATCCCTCAAGCGTTTGGGCTTGCCCGCGACTCCCGAAAACGCAACCGCGATGCTGAATCACATGGGCATGAACGGTGAAGGGTACGTGTCTTACGGGCAGTTCCGCAACTTTCTCATGCTGCTCCCGCGAGCCGTGGCGACGTCGAAAGACCCGTCCGTGTTGTGGTTCGAGGCCTCAACCATGGTGCAGGTCAACCCGCCCGAATCGGCGAGGTCAGCGACCGCGAAGCTCGCGATTCAAGCCGCGATCGCCGGAGCGTTAGCGGCGGGATCGTCCACCGCCTTGATGCACCCGATGGATACGCTCAAGACGCGCATTCAGGCCACCGTGGGCGCGGGACCGGGATTGAAAGCCTTCTTCAAGCAAATTCCCCAAATCGGAGCGAGGAATCTGTATCGCGGCATCATCCCCGCCGTCGTCGGCGCCGCATCCGGCCACGGGTTCCGCACGGCGACGTACGAGGTGGCGTGCAAACTCCTCGCTCCGCTGACGCTCATGCCTCTCATCACGGAGATTCAGATTCAAGGTTTCGGATCCGGGCTCGGAACTCTGGTGGGAACCAGCGTCCGGATTCCGTGTGAGGTGCTGAAACAGCGCCTGCAAACGGGACAGTTCACAAACGTAGCCGAGGCGTTTAAGGCTGTGACCGCGAACGGTCCGAAGGGACTCTTCGCGGGTACCGCCGCGACGCTCTCGCGCGAGGTGCCCTTTTACGTGATCGGACTCGTGACGTACGAGAAGCTGAAAATAGCCGCGGGGGCTATCAAGCGGAAAGACCTGTCGGCGTGGGAAACCATCTCGCTCGGAGGGTTGGCAGGTGCGATCGCGGCGGCGTGTACGACGCCGGCGGATGTGCTTAAAACGCGTGCGATGACTGGCGCGTCTCCCGCCGGCGAGGCCATCTGGATCACGGTGAAGAAACTCGTCGCCACGGAAGGCGCCGGCGCGCTCATGAAGGGTTGCGTTCCGCGTATGGTCTGGATCGCGCCGCTGGGCGCGATGAATTTCGCGGGATACGAACTGGCGAAGCGCGCGATGCAAGCCGCTGACGAGGACCCTTCCGCGAAAAAGGAGCCGGAGAAGTCAATCAAACTCGAACCAGAACGCGCCGCGCGCGTGAACCCGCTACCCGCTATTGCTGCCCCGCCCGCCGCCGCTCCCATCGAAGTCGCCGCCCCGGCTCCCGCGGTGCGCGAACCTGTTGTGGCCGCGGCGGAGACCGCGCCCGTCGGGGTTACGGAAAGGAGTAGCGAAGAACCCAAAAGCGAAACCGTGGTTGAACCGACTGTGACGGAAAGCGCGCCTGAGATGCCACCGGTTCCGGCGACTCCCGCGCCCGCCTCGAGCGGCTTCCGCAGTTTGCCGCCGAAAAACCCTCCGCCAGTCGAGCGTTGATTGTAAAAGACTAAGTGGCGTTGTTACAAAAGAAGTTACTCGCGTTGATTTCACGCTACCCACCCAGCGCCGCGATTTTGGCCAGCAAAGCTTGTTCCTGCGCGGCGAACCTCTCTTCCAGCTGTTCCTTCATCGCCACCATCGACGCCGCTAACGCCGCTTCCACCTTTGTCGTGACCTCCGATGGGATCGCCGCTTCGTACTCAGCCTTGAGCATCGCCTCGCGTTCCGCTTCTTCAATCGCAGCTTCCTCTTCATCTTCGCGTGCCTTCGCCTCAGCCGCTCGTTCCGCGAGCTCTTTTTGTTTCTCAGCCCACTCTTCTTTGGGATACGCCACGCCTAACGACGCGAACGCGCTCGCGCCCGGTGTCTCCAGAACCGGCGCCGCGGGACGAACGTCCATCCGAACCAAATCGGTAAACGCGTATTGGTACAACTTGTAATACCGAAAGTACGTGCTCAGCGCGTATTCCGTCATGTCCTTCATCTCCGCGAAATTCAAAATGCCCAGACTGTACGGTGGCCGGTGCACGCTGCTCTGCAACGCCAACAGCTTGAAGAACCCGAAGCTTTTCTCAATCGTCATGCGCTCCGCCATGGACTTGTCGTGCGTAGCCTTGAAAATGGCGAGGAGACACGAAGTCTTCTCTAACGATAAACCCTGGTTGTTGGCGTACGCCAACGCGTTGAAGTACAAGTCAAGCTTGATCGCGCTCCGCTCATTTATCGGATGGTCCGTCACGTCGAAAACCACGGCTAGCTCCCTGTGTACGGCGGGGAAAGAGGAGGAAGGGTCAGTCGAGAGCGCGAAGTTGAAGAGATTCGTTCGTTTCGTGTTAATGGGCCGCGTTTGACGTTGACGAAGCAAGGCAGGCATCGCGACGCACTCTTTGGTCATGCCTGGCTTGACCGGGATGTCCTCCAGCTGGACTTTCCTGGGCGGCGCCGACGCATCTATCTGCGTCATGGCCCGCGCTTCCTCAGTTTGAGTGCGGTCGCGCGTGCGTCGCTATGGACCGATTTGGCAATTAATTTTCATTTTTTCAGGCCTCAACGAAAAGCAAGTCGAAAACGCCGGCGGTATTTTAGAGTGGGCTCGACACATCGCCCCTCCACTTGGTTGGCCCAGGGGCAGGGGAGAATCCGGGTCTTCGATGGCGTGCCTCCGTGAAGCCGCTCGGAGATGTGCTCCGCTCATCAGATATCCAAAACCTTGGCGTGGATTGGGTTCTTTTGCGCCCACCTTCACGGAGGCGGCGACCGATGATGCGTGGGGCGATGAGACCAGCGCTGAGGAAGAGAAGAAAGACAAAGCCTTCGTCGACCGTCGGCGCGTGGTTATCACGGCCGGTGATGGAGGTTCTGGGTCTGTGAGCTTCATGAAAGACGGTGGCGCTAAGCGCAGAAGGGGCGCGGACGGGGGTAACGGTGGCAACGGCGGAGAGGTGTGGATTCAGGCTTCGCGTTACGTGAAGGGGCTTGGTGATTTGCCTTTCAGGATAGCCGCGGGTAACGGCGGACGGGGTGCGGCGCAAGGCACGCAAGGACGTCGTGGAGTTGAGATTACTATTAAGGTTCCTGTGGGTACGGTGGTATGGAAAGAGCTCGTTGATGAGGCGGAAATTGATGTTGGGCACATCAGCGCAGGTGAAATCGACTTTTCGAAATGGGGAACCGCGGAACCCGTGACAAACCTCGACGACGACGTTGGCGATGAGCCCAAGTTCATCGCAGCTCCAAATTATGGCGAAAGACCACGCGGTATCCACAAAGGCACATGGGATGTGCTCATTGACCTCAGTAAGCATGGTTCTAAGCTCCAACTCGCCAAAGGCGGACGCGGTGGAAAAGGAAACAAGTCAAAACCGACGGGGAAGTTAGCGGGCACGCGTGATCTGGGAACGGAAGGGGAGAAGCTGACCGTGGTGCTCGAGCTTAAATCCGTGGCGGACATCGGTCTAGTGGGCTTTCCAAACGCAGGAAAGAGTACTCTGCTGCGAGCTATTAGTGGTGCGCTGCCCAAAGTTGCGGGATACGCGTTTACCACAATGCAGCCGCAGCTCGGGGCGGTGACGGCGGATGGCGGTTTATCAAGCATCACCGTGGCTGATATCCCCGGCCTCATCGAAGGTGCGCACGATAATCGTGGTCTTGGACATAATTTCCTTCGGCACATCGAGCGGTGTGCCGCATTCATCTACGTCGTTGACCTCAGCGCGGGACTGGGAAACAGGCCCGGGATCCGTCCGTGGAAAGCGCTCGAGGTGCTCAAAGCCGAGCTAGAAGCGTATTTACCCGGGCTGTCTGACCGACCTGCTATTGTCGTGGGAACCAAAACCGATATCGAGCACACCTCGCGAGCAGCAGCGGCTTTACGCCGCAAAACCAACTTACCCGTAGTTACCGTGTGTGCGAACGAAGCTCGTGGCATTGACGAAATGTTGGCCGCCGCCGAGAAGATGCTTCGCGAAGCAGAAGAAGGCGAAGCGACGCGTGAGTAGATTAGAGAGTCACTTGGACGTAGATAGCACATTTTAGACAAGGCCTACGCCTCACGTACACGACGAGTGTTCACCTTGACCGTGGTTACGAATCGCGACCCATGAACCCGCAAAGGCCACACAGCATCTTTAATGTATTCGCGTGGCGGCGCGGTACGAGCGACCCTTCTTCTCACTGTTCCCGAAAAATTTCCTGTCAAAAAAACCGCTCGGGACGCAGCTGGCGCCAACTTCTGCAGTGGTGTAGAACGAGAGACGTCCCCTGCGGAGGCACATAGGCGTAGTCTCCCATCAAAACTGCGATGCCACGTGTTTGACCTCGGCGCGGTGAAAGGTCTGGGTAATCTCGGCACGAGGGGCTGTTCGGGTGGTTGGCGTGTCAGTCATCAGTTTCGTCGGATGGACGGCTTTTTTTGTTCGCGAAAGACGAAACGTCACTCGCTCCGAGGGGCGCTGGATTCTCGGCCCGTGTGTTTTCGGTGGCGCGCGCACCATAAGTCTTCCCAGCACTACTAACGAGACCCTTGCTTCGCAAAGCTCCATTCTGGAAGCACCCTCGTGATGACGACAGTGTCTCTGGCAGCTGAAAATGGCGACCGAAGTAGAAAAAGGGTCTCCGTCGGTCAACGAAAATGGAATGGAGTCCTCTACGTTGTAATTGGAGCAGACTACTGATTCTAATAATATATATATTTAATATCACAACGTCGCTACGGTTTCTTCGCCTTCACCGCACCTCTGGTGCGCAGATGCCATCGCGTTAACCATACACCTATGATGGTGGCGAAGGCACCCCAGAACCACAGCACGCGCTTCGGCCAAGGCGCTTCAAACATCCCACGACCGTGCTTCAAAACCACTAAAATCTCGATTATCATCGCCGCGACGACTAACCACGCGTTCGCGCCCATCTTGGTTAGGTGCATCCCTTCCTTCGACGTGATGAAGACGTAATACTCGCTTGTTGAGACATTCGAAATACCAAACCAAAGCGCGAGCCGTATATGGTTCAGCAGGTGTGGCGGTGGAATCCAAAGCACGAACTTTAAAAAGAATGCGTTGAGCTCGAAAACGAGACACACGAGAACCACAAACGCGCACTGCGTGAACCGCAAAGGACTTGATGTGGGATTCCAAATGTACGAGTCCCACGTAGCGGGCGTGAAGAGCTGAAGGCCCTGTCGTACCTTTCCGGACAATCCTTTCGAATCCTTCGTGCCCATCCAGTCGTAAAACCTTCCTTCGAAGAAACGTACGGTCATCATCCCCAAGCTGATTCCGAAAAAGTTACACATCGCGACGTCGAGCACCCACGAGTCCCACCAGCACTCATTAAAGTTTTTCAGCCAGTGCTGGAAGGTCAGTTCCATCAACTCGAAGGTGACGGAGTACGCCCACAGCAAAGGAAGGTTCCTCAGCGCGATTGCCTTGCCGTACCAACCCAGGATATGACCCACGAAAAACTCGTCGAACACTGTGTCGCGAAGCACCCGAAACTTTGACTCTGGGTCCTCCGGGGTGTATATTCGGCAATCCTCGCCGTACGCGCGCTCCGGCAGCTCGACGCCGAGGTCTGATGAGAGAAACTTGAGCACCATTCGCGCGTCACCTGTCTCTTGACACAACAAGAAGACCAGGAAAAGTAGGTACAACACGAAGAGTCCGTGCATGACTTTCCAAACCGCCGGATGAGGCCGCACCATGTGCGTATTTGGCCCTTGCAACGCAGAGTACAACAAATACGACGCACACACGGCGATGAGGGATGACTTCAGGTTTCCCGTTCGCATGGCGTCTCGCTCCGTCGGCGTTAACGACGACATATCCACCGCTGGCTTGAACGCTCCAGACAACACAATCAGAAGCATGGCACACACGAACAGGGCAACCAAAGATCCACTCTTCACGGTCTTCTCGAGGCTTTCCTTTTCGGTGCCGCCCTTTGGGACGCTTTTAACGCACTTGGCCATTGCCATGTCGGGCATCCAAGCTCTCGTCCAGGAGTTGGATACGCCACACCAATCACTCCAGGAAACACACCCCTCGCTTGCCTACGTCACGTTAAGGACAACTCAACGAGACATCGCCAACAAACAACCTCTGCGTGCTTGGCGAAGTGACGGGCGAGGTCAAACCGAGCGATGTCACTTTTAGCAAGAGGAAACGAGTCGATTTAGTCGATTCGCTCTCGTCAAAAAAATCAAAAAAAACTTGTCTCTCCTCGCAACCGGATCTTCGTCCCTCCCAAACCCTCCCCAGAAGGGGTCGAGCCCTCCTCACGGCGATTGACTTGGGTCGAGACGTCGAGAATGAACTCGAAACAAATACAGGAAGGGCACTTGGATTTGTGCGAACGGCTTGGAGACCAGCCGGTGTTCGCCGAGTCTTGGTTGAGCGCTGCGGGGGATGCACGATGGCAAAGTGGGCACATGGTGGACTTTCAGCAGCAGGTCGAGGCTCGTGCTCGAAGGATACTGAGGAACAGGAAGAGCGGGTTGCGTCCTGCGGAGGAGTATGGCGTTCCGCTAGACGGACCCGACAAGCTCAGCTCCGCTGGTGTGCCCGAGCTCGTGCACACCAAGGGAGACGGGGTGTACGCCTTCATGAAGTCTCTTGAGAGTCTGCCACTCCAGCAGCTGGCGAGGACGGTGCCGCACGGCTTGCGGCAGTCCAAACTGTTTGAGGCGCTCATCAACCACCAGATTCCCATGCCGCGAGCTCTGTGGTTAGTGAAGATCATCTATCTCAATCGCACCAAGTCTGCTGCGGAGCGATCGAGCGTGTGGACCAAGGACCTGTGTCAGTACATCGGCGAATTGCTTCGCGAAGGTTTTGTTCCACAACCCGCGAAACGCGGGAACGACAAAGGCGCCGGTACCCAAAAGCTTTCGCGCGAAAGTAAATGGGACTACATTCTTGCTTTAGTCAGATGGTGTGTCTCTGCTGGTATACTCGACCAGGAGTTGTTCTTGACGCATATGATCGAGATGATGGAGAGGTCGCGCGAGCTTTTTGGGGCTGAGCAAGCGGCGCCTGTCACCGGCGAACTGCTCTTGATTCTCGTTCCTTTCGTTCCGTTCGCCATCCGGATGCATCGATTGACTGGACGGCTTGCCACAGCGTGTATAAACATCTTACAGCAGAGTAGCGGAGATCCAAGGGCGACAAATACAGGACGAAACACACCCACCATGAGGTTGGACGAACGCGCCGTGGGTGTCGCGTTTTCCATCTTGCGAGACTTACTGGGCGAATGCCCCAACGCGTTTGTCGTGCTAAAGGTTGAGCTTCCGACACTCAACGAACTGAGACTGTGCTATCCGGGCGTGCAGATACCTGCTCGTCTCGCTACCAGCCTGGATGCTGTCAAGAAACGGATCGAATCACTGCGGTGCGCGGCGTCGCCCACCGCGATTTCGCACCGTCGGCTGGACGTCGTTTTGCTTCTTGACAAAGTGCTCGCGAGCAGCGACTTTAAAGACGCGGAAAAAATTATCGAGTCATCTTCGGTGCTGAAGCTTCAGGACCGAACAAACGGTCTCCGGAGCGTTGTTCATACCATCTGCACGTGGTCCACGACAAGTGAAGCGTATCCGGTACAGTCAGGGCCCCGGCAAACAGTCGCGGCCAAACTTTTTCAAAAGTTGGAGCGCACACTTTCGGAGAAGGGTGAAAACCAAAAGCAAGAAAAAAACAATCCACCAAAAGTGAACGCGGTTGAGACCGAAATTTACGCATGGCTGGAGAATCAAACAGACTTGCGGTGTGGAAACTTCGTGGAAAGGTCAGAGCTCATCAACACGCTGATGCAGAGCGGCGTGATGACCCTGCAAAGCTTAACATCGCACTTAATCGTGGAGGGAAGCGTTGAAGGGAACCAGCCACAGACCTCGACTGTCTTTTACGGCGCGTTACTCCTTCGTTTCAGGCCTACTGAGGAAGCTTGTCGGGGTAACTCGACGCTGAAAAAACTCCGTGGAACGTGCGACGCGCTGATTGAAAGCGCGAGAAACTTCCTGAACCCTCACGTCGGCTCAAAGCGTAAGGCTGGCGCGGATATTGACATGGTTTTGCCAACGGAAGACGCCTTGAACGAGCAAGTCTCGCAGTTGGTTGGAAAATTACTCACGAGTGGAGAGCTCTTAACCGCGTCAGCGCTCGATCCATTTAACATCTGGCACTTCGCATTGGAGTATTCAAAGCGAGCTGTACAGGCTGCCACGACGAAGACAATAATAAATTCAATCGCTGTGATGCAAACGACGGGATATGATGCGCTTACTGTTGAATTTTTGGAAGGCGTTTTGAATGCTGAGAATGGTATCTGTCGGGAAGCGATTCTTTCTCGTCTTGATAACTACCGCCACGCGGTCTCACCTAGTCTTCAACAGGAGCTAACCGCGCGCTTGGATGCCATGTACGCGGGAGATGCGTTCGCAGGCGTCGTTTCACCGTACGAATACACGATTCCCGGTGTAACAAACGCCGCTTCTAGTGTTGAGTCGGTGTTGGCTTTCTGCAAAACACACACACTGTCGCTTCCGGAAAGTACCGAAATTCCATCCGCTGGCGCCATCGCAGTCTCTACGATGGTCATTGATCTCATCGCGGCAGGTTACGCCACGCTTCAACAGGCACTGAGCGCGCTTATCACGGACGCATCGTATTCGTCGAAGTTTTGGATTGTTGCTCTGTTGTCGAACCATCCGCATTTGCATTCAGCGCTTCCTTTGGCCACTTCTAAGGCTTTATTGGCCTCGCAGTGTTCGTTATCACCTCAAAGTGTTATTCGCGCCAGCGTCCACTTAGCTGCTGAGCTTGTCGAGCGCGCTAATTCTCGTGAACTTGGATCGCTCGTAACATTCAAGGTGAGAATTAAAGCGCGGTGAATTTTGATGATTTGCCCTCTGTTGCGTTCAACGCGATCTCACCTTTTGAATCTTTCCCTTTCTTCGTCAATCGCAGGCTTTATTCGCGCATTTACCGTCAGTGAGCGCCTTTCACCGAGCACACTCGGTCGTAGCGCTCGTCAGAGAGACCTGTGCTACTCTTGGTACTACCGCTTCGCCAGAGGATATCGCCCTTTTGCTCCTGAAGGGGATGAACGGCGGTGATGTTACCCAAGCTCAGCCTTTTGAGCAACGCGTACAGGATATCCTTTGTTCACTCAGTGTGCACCGGCTTTCCCAGCAGGTGAACGAGCTTCAGCTGCTGCGTGCTCGGATGTTGTCCGAAGACGCCTTGAGAACCAAGCATCAAAAGGTAGTTTCAGGTGCTAAGGAAGAGGCACTGCACACAGTACACGAAAAGCTCGTGTCCGCGATCCTGGCCGCATCGTCTCAGTCTCCGCAAGCCGTAGTGCTCGTCGCCGAGGTTGTCGTGTCTTTGGAAATCAAACTCGCGAGTGCGACGATGCAAAAGATCCCGAAAGCTGAAACGCAAGTCGACGAACACTTGATATTGAGTCTCCTCACTTTTGGAGGACCCCCACTGCAGTCGCACATCGGATTGACAATCAAACACTGCATCGGACAGCTCGACGCCTTGACTAACAACCTTGGTAAGGACGTTGTTCTGGCGGAGCCGTCCGTTACGAAGCAGCTGAAACTTATTTTGCCGCTGCTTGGTTTCGTGCTCGGCAACAAAACCTCACGTCAAGAACTCTGCTTTGCGCTCTTCAAGCTGTTGAAAGTTTCGCACGAATCCACAGACTTGCTTGTCGTGGTGTTTTGCATCGTGGTCCGCGGCAACTTACCTCCTTGGCACGCTGCGTATTCGAAATTGAAACCACCCGCTCTGGCGTTAGGATTCACCTTTCCCAGCGGACCGAGCGCCCTGCGTCCGGCGGTACTTTCTCGCTTGCAAGCAGGTGTCAACGTCTCGACGCTGTCGGCGGATGCTTCTGCGACGGACCCATGGACGTTTCTTGATGGAGGTATGAGCAGCGGTCCAACGGGGAAGGCTGCACCTTTTCTAAAAGGCAGCGTTCGCGTTCCGCGATTTGAATCATTGACTTGAATGATTGTTTTTTTTCGAAAAGTACAATGTGTGTTTGCGCAGAGTTCTGGTTTGTGCTGTGTGTGCATGTTTAGCAAATTAGCTTTTTAGTAGTATAATCCTCTCTAGAATTCTCTATCCCCTCACCCTCACTTCCGCCGCTTCTTCTTTTTCGGCTTGCTGTCTGAAGAGCTGGAGCTGCTGCTTGAAGACGAACTGCTGTCACTGTCGCTGGATGAGCTGGATGACGACGACGACGACGAACTACTGCTGTCCGAGTCGCTGTCACTGTCACTGTCGCTCTCCGCCGCAGCCTTCGCCGAGGCAATCATTTTGGGCATGTTCTTCAGGTGCTCGCGCAGATCATCTGTCAAGCCGCCCAAACCGATGGACGTGAAGAAGTTGATCGCGAACCTCACGTTCTTCGGAGTATCCCGCGGCATGATGCCCTGGAAATACTCAGCCATGCTCGCGTCGATCAACCGCACGTTCAACTTTCGAAGCCCGAGCGCTTCGGAGAGTTCCTGGAACAAGATCTTTATGAAGATACGCGACGACGACGTGGTCGCCTCTTCGGTGAGCTGAAGGTATGCCAAGCACGTCCACGAAACACCATCAGTGGCTAGAAGGTGCGCAAAGAATTTCGCAACGTTACGCAGCTTGTTTGTTTCCAAACGATGGATGGTGGAGTACTGTTTCATGAACACCTCGTCGAAGAGTTGGGCGTACATCTTGTCGATGAAACAGAACCGCTGCGCGAGCAAGCCGTAATACCGCAGGTACGTACGCTCCTGCGAACAACACTCAGTGAGCATCGTGCAAATCTCCACCTCTTGACCAGGCTGCAGATGAATCTTCATCAGTTTGTGACCAGCCTCTTCAAAGTCCAAGGAAGACATGATGGTCAGATAGATGGTACGACGCAGGTTGACCAAGTTCGTCTCGGTCTGATCCTGAATCGTTTGCTTTTTCGCTTGCGTCGCTACAGCCTGTGCCTCATCTTCACTTTCCTCCTCACTGTCACTGCCACTGTCGTCATCACCATCCTCGTCCGACGAGGACTCGCCCAGGATCTCTTTTTTGATCTCGGCGTACTTCCTCTCGCTCTCCTCGTACTCCGGGTCGACTTTGAAAATATCCAGAGTCGCCTCCGCTTGAAGTTCGTCGTCCAGCGAAAGCTCATGCACGATCTGATCTTCCTCCTCCACCAGGTCGAGCTCAGAAGGGACACCCTTCTTTCCCTCGAATCCCGCCTTTCGGATCGCAAACAGATTCTCGATCATGAACTGCACGCGCTTGTCAATCTCTCCTTCGTGCAAGATCCCGCGGAAGCGCTCGAAGATTCCGTGCAAACCCTGCGGCGTGAGCTCGTGCAAGGTGTACCCACACTCTTTCACGAATTCGATGCCGACTTCGACGCTATCATTCGTCGGAGTGGACAGCAACACAGTCAACAGTTCCAGCGCGATGAGTTCGTGCACCACCTGCTGGTTGATGAGATGCGCTAAAAATTTAGTCGCCGCGACGCACACGGGTTTGTCGTTTCGCTTGAACGCCCTGCGGAACTGCAGGATGATTCGCTTCAACACCAGCTCGCCGAGTTCGGGAAATTTGGTGTTCACCACGGCTACCAGCGCGGCGAAGACGGACGAGAAGTGAGGGGATGCCATCTGCGACTTCATCACCGACCGCGCGAACAAACCGCGTCCGCGGATCATGTTTTCCGAAAACAACTCGGGCAAGATGTGCTTGACGTTGGAGGCGTTCACCTTGTTCACGAGACCGTTGATGGACTTCTTCAGCGCGTCCCAGGTCATGCGCTGGTACTCCGCGCCGGTTTTATCCGCCTGCTCCGCCATCATCTGCGCCAACTTGAACGGAGGGACGTACGCGCCCCCCGCCTTGCCCGCGGCGAGTGGTTTTCGCGTTTCCGGTTGACGATCCCCACCAACGGCGTCTCGCAGGTCCCGCCTGCCACTACGCCAGTCCGCACTGTTCGCCCCACCACCCTTGTCTCTGCTGTCACCACGGCCACCTTTTGATCTCGCGTCCCTGCCCCTGTCGCGTCCGCCCTTCTTCCCTTCCTCACGACCGGATGGGCTGGACTCACGGTCGGCGGCGCTTTTCCCTCGCTTTTCCCCGCCCACATCACCACGATCGCGCCCATCTTCCCCATCACCCTTCGCCGGGCTCTCGCGACGCCTCGAGGGTTTACGCCGTCGATCACTATCGGACGACGACGCGCTCGGCGAGCCGGAGCGTGATCGCGCCATCCCAACAGAGCCGCCCACGTGGCCTTCGATTGTGTGGCGTCTTCGAAAATTGAGAGGCACGCAGGCACCAGCAAGCCACTCGAAAGTTTGATTAATCGGCTCGGGCGCTGAAAAAACCAAACATTGGTTTCCCACCGACAACAAGCTCCTCCTAGCTAGGTTGGAGCGAATCGTTTATCTTGAATAAAGCTGGAGGTCCCCACAACCTGAAGCTAACAGGGATACCACTTTGCGCACAGTTTTGAAACTTTTTTTTGAAAAAAAACCAACTTGTCATCAGGGTGCCAAGTGGAGCTCCACAGACCGCCGACGTTTCCCCCCCAACTCCTGTCGCGCGCCGCGGTCTGGACGCCCATCCTAACACACTCAGTACCAACTGCGTGTACGCGCGGTAGCACGTATCTTTTCCGTGCGCGCGTACGTTCGTTCGTCGCGTCCGTGAGAGATCATAGAGGGTGCCAACGCTGGCGCGCTTCTGGGCTGCCGAGGCGTGTGCTGCAAAGCGTTTCCCAAGCTCGCCTTCGACCTCGCGCGTGCGTTAAAGATGGCTGGCAAGAAGCGAGCTTCGTCAGGTGGCGCTGCTGATGACGAACTCATCGCTTCCGAGGAGACCCTCATCGCCAAGTGGAACGAGCTCAGTGATGAGCGCGTGAAGGAACAGGCTGGGAAGTACCGAAACGCGATCAAGGATCTGGAGTCGAAAGGGACGGACAAAGGCCCGAGTACGTTCGAGTACGAAGAGGAGGTCGAAGTCGAGGTTGAGGAACACGAAGAAAGAGGCGCCGGCGAGGGTGTCCAGGGCGGGGAAAATGTGCTGGGTGAAACCGAAGGGGGTGAGGCGGCGGACGATGACGACGGACTCATCGAAGGAAACGTGGACGACATCGATCCACGGGAGTGGATGGTGCCTCCGCAGTGCATCCCCGTGCACGCGAACGTGGTGACGTACGACTGGAGCAAAATTTACAACCACACGGATTTTGACGTGATAATGATGGATCCTCCGTGGCAGCTCGCCACCGCGAACCCCACGCGTGGGGTGTCCCTAGGATACTCGCAGCTCACCGACCTGCACATCGCGGATCTGCCGCTGCCCAAGTTACAGAAAAACGGGTTCCTTTTCGTGTGGGTGATCAACGCCAAGTACCAGTGGTGCTTGGAGCAGTTCAAAAAGTGGGGGTACGAGTTCGTGGATGAGGTGGTCTGGGTGAAGGTCACGAACAGCCGCCGCATGGCGAAGTCTCACGGATTCTACCTGCAGCACGCCAAGGAGGTTTGCCTGGTAGGCCGTCGCGGCAACCTGCCTCCGGGGATGGCGGACAAAGCCGTGGGCAGCGATATTATCTTCGCCGAGCGTCGCGGGCAGAGCCAGAAGCCCACCGAGATTTACGAACTCATCGAGGAGCTCGTGCCTGGTGGCAAGTACCTCGAAATTTTTGCCAGAAAGAACAACCTGAGGGATTACTGGGTTTCCGTGGGCAACGAAGTGACCGGCACGGGGTTGCCGCCGGAGGATGAGAAGGCTTTTGATGAGCACGGTGTGGTGCCCGGCGCGAAGTACGGCGCCGGCGCGCAAAAGTGAATTAGTTCCGCGGATTTTGATTCATACGACTGCATCGTTGGTCAACACTTCTACGCTATTTTACACGACCGCGAAGGTGCAACTCCACCTCCACCAAACGCGCGACGCACGCCTCGGCGCCGCCTTCGGCGATCAACCCTTTCGCTTTGCACGCTTTTTCTCGCGCTTCGGCGTCCATGGTTTCAATCTCTCGCTGCACCGTTTTCGCTTCGACTTCCGTGCAGTTCAGTGTCGTCGACACGTCCCCAAGTACGAAGTTTGCCTCCAGTCCATTAAGGAACTCGTTTTGAAACAGAAACCAATCCGACCACGCCGCGATCACGGACGCGACTCGTTTTTTGAAAGCCTCCCTCGCGATCCTGCTGTTCATACCCCGCAGCGTCGCGCGCAAGCTCTGAAACACGCGAGGGAGTTTCGACTGGAACGCACCTCGGTACGCGGATGCGTTTCGAACGGGCGCACCACAATTGTGAAGGATATCTGAAACCAGGAACAACCTCGCGGTTTTCGTGGCCACGGCGGTTTCGCTCGCCGTGAGCGCTTCGGCGAGAAGTTCCGCGACGTCGTCCGCGGCTTCCGAGTGATCCAGCGCGAAAAGCATACCCTGCTCGATATCGCGTCGTTCCAGGGTAAGCGTTTCCAACAGTCTGGCGAACGTTTCCGCTTCTGAACTTGTCAAGCGTGATTCATCCGTGAACACGCTTTTCAAGTTCGAGGAACACGCGACGTACGTGTCTGGTTGTTGTTTGGGATCCGGCGGGGTCCACCGCGAGCCGCCCGCAATCATGGAAAACGGCTCCACGCGCCACCGCTTGAGAGAGTCGCCTTGAGACAGCGAAAACACACGCCACCGGTAATAGCGGTGTTCCGGTGCCTTGTTGTCGAACAGCCACACGAAATCTGTGTTATCTCGTTCGCGGTCCATCACCGCTTTCTCGAACAAGTACCCATCCTCCGACACGTACCTCGCTGTCGTGTCAATCAGCGCGGTGATTCTGTCGTCGTCGGGGTACCGCACGATAATTTCCGGCGCTCCCGCGGTCGAGACGGGTTGCCGCGAGTCAAGACCAGACACATCCGTGGTCGTCCCTCGCATGGAATCTCGAAGCCGCTGCGCCGCGGAGAAGTTGCCCTCGCTGGGTGTTATCGTTTTCTCCGTCGCTAACGGCCAGATGGGTTTCGCCGGTAGCGGTACCGCTTTACCCCAATTCACGCGCAAGTCGTGCCGTCCCAGAAGTGCTCCGTCCATCTCTTCCTGCGCACGCTCCGCGGACGACCTTTGCATGAAAGCCACGAAACCGCTAAGCTGCGTGCAAAGTCGCACGTCTTCGTCCTCGCGCGGCCACATGATCTTGACGCTCGCGATGGGGCCGTACTTGGCAAACGCTCGTTTCACCACATCCTCGTCTACGTCGCGTGGCAAGTTGCCGACAAACAAATTGGTACTATTCCCGTCGCCGTCTCCTCCTGCACGTCCGCGATCACCCGGGCCCTCTCCGTCGTGCTCTTTCCGTCGCGCACGCTCGCGCTCATCTTGTTTTGCTATCAACTCACTCATGAACGCGTCGATCGCTCGAGGTTTGGCTTCCTTTCCATTTCCTGCCAAGGGAGTCGACGTTGAGGCTGTTTCGTTCGTTCTGGTCGTCGCCTCGTCCTCATCCATCACGTCGGGAGGGGCAAACGGAGGGACGTATATTTCGCGCCGGCCATCGCCCGCCACATCCTCACCAGGCCGAGACCCCGCCGCCTGTGTCCCTGCGCTGACGAAGTTCATCCCTGACTTCTTGGATGCTTCGAAGCTCTCGGCGAACTCGTCATACAGCTCCGCCGCTTCCACCGCGTGCCGCTTACGCTTTAGCTCCTCCTCTTCCTTGGCTTTCTGAAACGGAGTCGTCTTCTTTCTGACCACAGAGAAGCTCGTCTTGGGGGGAGCCATGGCTCCTGCTGCCCCCCGGCGCACTCCGCTTTGGTTTTGTATTTCGTCGAGAAAGTTTGCATTTGTCAAATCACTTTCAGTCGCGCCACGCCATGGCAGGAGACGAGCGGTCGTTGGAAAGTCGCGGCGCCGCGCTGGCCCCAGATGTGCGCGAGCGCATTCCTGTCACATCCGGGTCTCGCGCTGTGCTGGCGGAAGATACAGAAACCCCCAGCACGGACGCTTGGGGGTTCTCTAACGTGCCGAAGCTGCTCGACTTCTTCAAGGGAACCGATCATCTGAGATCGGACCATGTCGAGGAGGAGCAGGGTGCGGCGTACCAAAGCCTGACCCCGGGGTGTATCGTCTGGGGTCACGTGTGCGGAGGTGATGCCAAGTCACTTACCGTGGATATTAAAGCGTTGGTGGCGTATGACTTGGACGGCGTTCCCCCTACGCGCTGGCGCTTCTCGGTTGGACCCCGAGTTTTAGGACAGTGCTCGGTGGATCCCACGCGGCGCGAGTTCGCGCACTGGGCGGCGTCGCCCGTGGTCGCGTTAGTTCGTGAAGTGCGGCCTTCAGGCCAGGCATTTCAGGTGGTGCTTTCGATGAGAGAAACCGACATTCCCAGCTACACCAGGCTGTTCCCGCCCCGAGACCTGACACAGTGCGGTCCGTGGCTGGGCAAAGGCCCAAACGCGCCGCCGCGCGCGCCGCGCCCCGACGTGCTGCGCGACGCCGGCGCATCCGCGTCGATACACTCGATACCCTACATGGACTGGCTGGAGTTGGACAACGACTTCCACAGCTTACACTGCGCGCCTGGCATGCGAATGACGTACGGGGTCAAGGAAGGTTGGTCGGTGTACCGGGGCTGGGCGCACCGGGGCGACAAAGCGGAGACCTCCGAGGTTGACCGGCTGTTACACGACGGCGTCAAACCCGCCACGCGCACGGCGTGGGCGATTGATAGCACCAAGAGGGGGCGTTTTTATTACGAAAAACACGACTACGACACCGCGATCAAGCTGTGCGAACAAGCCATGGAACTGGACGCGACGCACGTACCAACGTACACCCTGCGCGGCGCGGCGTTTGCGAAGAAACGGAAATACGGCGAGGCGTGCAGGGACTTTCGCGTGGCCGTAAAACTGGACCCGTCGAACGAACACGCGCGGAAGTACCTGCACCGGATCGAAAAGGAACACCCCACGGCGGCAGGGAAGGTATCCATGCTGAGCGGTTCGGGAAGGGTGGATGTGTGCAAGACGAGTTCGTTTGACGTGAAGCGGGAATCGCCGGATGAAATGAAAGCGCAGCTGGAGAGGGAAATCGCCGAAGAGGTTGCGGAGCGCGAAAAGAAACGCGCGCGGTCGGAAAAGGATAGGGGGCGGAAGAAAGGGTACCGGTAGGGTAGTACGTAATGTATTGATACTAAAATAGCTATTAGAATAATACGGTAATGGACTTTAGGAGTCACCACGCTACTCGATGAGTCGCGGAACTACTGGAAACATCAAACGACTCCTCGCGCTTGCGGTACAGGTAACAGTCGAGGTTCCACTTGGAGTGCGCTTGTTCAACGCTGACGTACCCGTCGTTCGGCCCCCAGGGTTCAAATGCGTTGGACTCCATTTGTTTGCTCACTAACACCAACCGGGCGCCTGGTTTCATCTCTGCACTCAGCTTTGACTCAAGCGCACCCATGATTTCAGGCGAAAAACAGGTGGCGAAGCAGTAGACGACATCCGCGTCGCCGACGTCCACGGCGAGCATATCGCCGCACTCCAGTTTTATCGGCGGCAACATCCCAAACGCGTCTTCCCCGACTGACTCGCGTAGTTTGGTCACCGCGTCACATGCTTTTTGGTGAAGCTCGGGAAGGATCTCCACGCCTACGCACTGCTTGAATCTGCGCGTCATCGCCGTGGAGAGTACCATTTTCCCGAGCCCCGACCCCATGTCGAGAAACACATCCCCAACCTTCGGTTTCGCCAAACCGACGAGGTTCCACGCCCCTAACCACGACAGCTCACCGTAGAAGTACCCGATACCCGGTGTCCGCGCTTGTTTCTTGTGACTCTCCTCGGCAATCTCCAACCCGACGTCACGGTCAAGGCCCTCGTACGCGTGCTCGTACAGAGAGTTCATAACCTCGAGCATGTCACCACTCGCCGGTGCCGTGGCGCGGAGAGGGGGTGCACAGCAGCGGGGAGTCCCTTGTGCCCGGCGCACTCCACGCGCACATGACGGCGAGACTGACGCGATACCACAACGCGCTGACATGATGCGCGACACGGGCCTTCTCGCGCCCTCACGCACGCGCCTGCTCGATGTGCCTGCGAGCTGTCCGATGTCGGGCGTTAACTGTAAACTCCGACAAAATACATGAAACACGTCATTGCGTTCCACTCTCGGTCGCGCACGGCGCGATGCTTTCCTCGAGGTTGCTCGCGAGCCGAGTAGCGGTTGGGTCCGGAGGAATCGGCGCGGTTTCGCGCGCGTGTCAGCTTCTCGGTGTCCGAACGCTGCGCGTCTCCACGCCCGCCCGAGACCTCCGCACGGATGGGGGTGGCGAAGCGGAGGATTTCATCGAGCGCAGTCTGGCTGAAGCGAAGAAACTAGGCGCGAAGAAACGGGATTTGACCCCCGGGGAGGTGTTGACCACGAAGAGGGAGGCGTTGTCGTTGTACCGTGCGGTGTGGAGAGCTTCGTTTATGTTCGTGTGGAAAAATGAACGGGGGATGGAGTGGAAAGACGTGATTCGGGAAAGCGCGAGGAAGGAATTCGAGGCTGCGAGGGGAGAAAACAACCCGGAGATGGTCGCGCGGTTGTTACTCACAGGGCGTGACTATCTGGACCAAGCAACACAGAAGTTCCTGGAAAAACGACAGGCGATCATAGACGAGGAGAAGAAAACCACGGGGGGGGGGGGGGCGGGGAATATGGGGTCATGATTGGTAAGCGTGAAACAGGCCGTCAAGGGTTGCACAATCTGTCGTCGGCGTGCCGAAAAGCCACGCGCAGACATATATGCAGACCTATTGTATTTCGAACGTTCATGTAGGGTAGGTGAAATACATACCCTAGTTCATGACGTCTGAAAAGAAAGAGTATAACAAACACATAGCCGTGTTGTGTGATGAGGGCACAAGCTTGGAGTCCCGGTGCTTTCCTAACAAATCTATTTTTTTAAAAACATCCGAGCGGTTGAATTACAAACTATTTTCCTTTCCCGGCCATTTTCAAAATGGGAATGTTTTCATCCTTCACCTTCACCGACACCGTCTCCGGAAGGTCCAGGTCCCGTAGGAACACCTTTTCGCCCACATCCAGGCTCGCGACGTTGATCACGATCTCGGGCGGGATGTCCTTGCCCAAACACCGCACTTCAAGGAACTTTGAAACTTTCCACGCGAAGCCGCCTTTTTTTACCCCCGGGCTCGCGTCTTCCCCCTCCGCGCGCACCGGCACGTTGATCTTGACCTTGGTGTTCGGTCCGCACGGCATGAAGTTAACGTTTTCTACCATTTGCGTCGACGGGTCCATCATGACCTGTTTCGCCACCACGGGTTCTCGTCTCCCACCGCCATCCTCCGCGAAGTTTAACTGCAACACGCGGGCACCCACGCCGACTTGGCCGTGTTTCCTCACGAGCCGCTCGATGTCTTTCGACGCGAACGACAACAGCTCCCCCGTTTCGTCGCCGGGTTTGAAAAACACACCAGGCACCATCCCCTGGCGCTTCAAGTGCCGGTTCACGGTCTTACCCGACCCAACCCGGGGAAACACGTCCAACACATCACCCTTGTCCTCCTTCGTCTCCGATGACGAAGATGAAGCACGCAGGGTCCGCGTAAGCGCGGCGCCGCGCGTGGGACACGCCAGCCGGGGAGCGCTCGCCCAGCTCGCGATGGCACGCGCCATGGGCGCCATCGCGCGTTCCCCCGAACGGAGCATGATCGTGTGAAAAGGACGTGTCACGCCACCCGTGTGGACGAGAGTGACGGCGGCGAACGATCTGACCTGATTTACAGCACAATCCAAGGCAAGGGAGGAGTCGCCGGCTGACTGGATTGTGGAAAAACTGTCGGCGGCTTCGCCACAACCCCCAGCACGCTCTGCGCGTCTTGCGACGCGAGGTCATGCCTGCGTCGTCCACGACAATCGACGCGTCGACACAGGCTCTCAAGGTAGCGCAGGCGGAGCTTCGTTCGTTGCCTGCGGGACGTCAGGTGTACCAGAGCAGGTCGGGTTTGTTTTTTCGCGAGGACAAGACGAAAGTGCTGGCGCAGACGGTGGGGGCGATCCGGGCGGCGGAGGCGAAACAGAAGTAGGTGGTCCGGGCTGTGGGCGATAGTAGTACGGGATGAAGGACGCAAAGCGGGTTACGCCTACCGCGATGCCCTCGACTGTTAGTCCGACCGGTACCCCGAAACTGGAGTGCGATACGCGTCCGCGTCCGTCGTCGGCGGGGTTGGTTGGAAACGGCGAAAAAACAAAAAACACACACCACCAGGGTCATTCGAAAGGCCATCACCAGTTCGTCACGAAAGACACGGAAACCGAGCAACAGAAACTTGAGCGCCTGGAAAAAAAGCGTAAGCTGTCCTCCATCCGGAAGTCGTTACCGATCTTCGCCTCAAAAGACCGTTTAATCCTCGAGTTAACCGCAAACGCCACGCTCGTCATCGTCGGCGAAACCGGGTCGGGGAAAACCACGCAGCTGCCGCAGTTTGTTTATGAAGGTACGTGTAGGGTTTAGGGTTTAGGGTTTAGGGTTTAGGGCCTTTCCCAAATCCCGGACGACTGTGTTCCCACGCAAGACTGACACTTTCTTTTATTTATCGGAAGCGGGATTGGCGAGCGGTTTGGCGGTGGGCTGTACGCAACCCAGGCGCGTCGCCGCGGTTTCCGTGGCGCGACGCGTCGCCGAGGAGACCGGGAGCTTGCTCGGGGATTTAGTCGGGTACGCGATTAGGTTCGAGGACAAATCAAGCCACAAGACGAAGCTAAAGTTCCTCACCGACGGGATGCTCTTACGAGAAGCCATGACTGATCACCTTCTTTCGAAATACGGCGTGGTGATGATCGACGAGGCGCACGAGCGGACGCTGCAGACTGACTTTTTGTTAGGCACGCTGAAACAAACACAGGCGAGACGCGCCAAAACGAGCAAACCCCTAAAGTTAGTGGTGATGAGCGCGACGTTACAGGCGGACTCCTTCTCCGCGTTTTTCGACGGCGCGCCAATCGTGTACTCGCGCGGGCGGAAATACCCGGTTGAGACGTTTTACACGGAAGAACCCGAGGATGATTACCTGGACGCGGCGCTTTGTGCGGTGTGCCAGATCAACGAAGGCGAGCCTGTTGGGGACGTGCTTGTTTTCCTGACCGGGCAGGAGGAGATTGAGAGCTTAGGGCGGTTGCTTCGGGGGCGGGCGAAACATTTCGCAGCCGGCGTTCCGCGGCTCAACGTCGTGCTTCTTTTCGCCGCGCTGGCGCCCGAGGAACAGATGAAAGTGTTCGAACCTACTCCGGCTGGGACGCGTAAAATAGTGCTAGCCACGAACATCGCGGAAACCTCGCTAACAATAAACGGCATTCGGTACGTCGTGGACACCGGCCTCACCAAGCAACGCGTGTACCACCCGCGTTCCGGCGTGGACGAGCTCGTGGTGGCGCCGATCGCGGTTTCCCAAGCCACGCAACGCGCCGGCCGCGCCGGCCGAGAAGGCCCGGGGAAGTGTTTCCGTCTGTACTGCGAAGACGTGATGCAAAGCCTGCAGCCTCACGTCACGCCGGAGCTGCTGCGCACCAACTTGGGGGGTGTGGTGTTGCAACTGAAAGCCATGGGGGTTGATGACATTTTGTCGTTTCCCTTCATCGACCCGCCGCCGCGGGAATCGCTTGTTCGGTCGCTGGAGCTTCTTTACGCCCTCGGCGCGCTTGGCGACGACGGGAAGCTAAACTCCGTTGGGCGGAAAATGTCCCGGTTTCCCCTGGAACCCATGGCCGCGAAAGCCATCCTGGCGGGCGCGGATGAGGGGTGCGCGGAGGACGTCATCGCCGTGGTGTCGATGCTCACCACGGACAGGTACGGCCTCCTGGGCTTTCCCAAATCCAGGCACACTGTTTACCGCCCCTGTTTCAGTGCACCACGGCCGTAACATTTACCAGTACTGTTACGAATTACGCACATCACAAGTGCACGGTTCGGCCCGATTACGGGTGACCGTTTGCGTATACACGTTACGAAGTACACCCGCACTCGCCGACTCAAGACTGACACTTTTTGTTACCAACCTCAGTGTGTTCCGGCAACACTCGCGTGAAAAAACGCCCGGGTTTGGCGGCGGCGGTGCCCGGGAGAAAAACGTTGGGCGCGAGCAGTTCGCGAAAGTCGAGGGTGACCACGCGACGCTTCTTGCGGTGTTCAGGGCGTTCGTTAACTGCGGTGTGAAGCGACGGAAAGAGTTCTGCACCACGAACGCGATTAACATGCGAGCCATGCAAAAAGCGAACGATATTTTCAACCAGCTCGTTCGCGCCGCCGCCGCGGAGGGCGTTTGCGTTGAAAGCAAGGGCGAAACAACCGACCCCTTGGCGCGGTCGTTAGTCGCCGGGTACTTCCTGAACACCGCGCGAAGGCAAATAGACGGGAGCTTCAAAACCGTCGCCACGGGTCAGCGGCTTCAGATCCACCCCTCATCAGTGCTGTTCACGCAACCCCCCGAGATGATCGTGTTCAACGAGCTGGTGAAAACCTCGAAGCTGTACGCGAGGGACGTGAGCGCGATTTTACCGGAGTGGCTGGCGGAGATGTCGCCGAGGACGTACTCGAAGAAACCACCAGGCGGCGGCGCGAAGTGAAGTATACGTGAGAGTCGTGTGTGTGTGCTGATTTCAATCTGACGTATCGTATCTGACGTGTGCTTTATAAATCGTAGATCATAACACTAATACTAGATCAATTTTTTTTTTCTTACGAACATCGAGCTAAATAGTGCGGCGGCAATCCGTACGCCTTTATAGTCTACTAAAATCAATCGAAGTCCGGTATTTGCTGCGCGTCGCCTAGGATGTTCTTCATGCGCGTGATTTCGGTTTTCGCGTCTTCGTTTTTGGGTTCCAACATCAGCGCTCGTTCGAAATCCTCAAGCGCTTCTAGGTAGTTCCCCGAAACGCTCCTAGAGGCGCCTCGTCGAAGGTACGCCTTGACGTTTTTCGAATTAAGCGTAAGCGCCTCGGTGCAGTCCTCCTCCGCGGACGCGTACGCCCCGAGCTTCAGGTGCGCCATTGCTTTGTTGGAAAGCACGATCGATTTCCAATTCGAGCTCGCGAATTTGTCCGCCGCGTCAATCGCGTTTGCGTACGCCGCCACGGCGCCCGCAAAGTCACCCGATTTGAACAAATCGTTCCCCTTGCGTTTCAGCGGCTCGCCGAGTGTGTCGCCCCTTGCAGGCGCACGTTTGGCGTTAGGTGTGGTACCTGAAGTCTCACTAGGTGTGGTACCTGAAGAAACACCAACGCGTTCCGCGTCGCGGACGATTGGCGACCGTTTCGTCTCGGCGCGCACGATTTCCGGGTACGTGGCGATGATCTTTTTGTCAAGAAAAGTGTCAGTCTTGTATGGGCAAACAGTGTGTCAGGATTTGGGAAAGCCCTAATACGCACCTTTTCCGAAAACGCACGTGCCGCGCGTAACAACGCGTAATCCCGGCCCGGGCCCATCACGAGTGACACGCCTCGCGGTCCGTCGTTTGGGTTGTCATCCGTAAGCGGAACCGTGACCTGCGGGAACCCGGTGAGACTGCAGATACTTGTCACGGCGAGGGTTTTTTTGCGCCACGCGATTTGCGTGGTTTCGTCCGACTCGAGAAACGGCGCCGCGCTCGGCGCGGTGGGGAAAACAAGCGCCGCGTCGCTGTCGCCGTCGAGCAAAACCCCCAGAGCGACTTTAACTTCTGCACGTGCTTTCGTGCAAATCGTGAACTGTTCTTCCGTGATTTTGGACGCCAGCTGCATGCGCTCGCGCACCCCGGGGCCGGTATCGCCGTCCTCTGAAAACGGCCGCGCCGCGTACCACGTCCCGAGCGCTTGCCAAACCTCACGTCCCATTATGTTCGCCAAACACACCCGGAGCGCATCAAGGCCGCTGCCTCCGTCCCGCGTCTGCACCTCACGAAGCGTCGGGCACAACAACAACAAGTGCTGTCCAAGGTCCAGCCTCGAAATCGTCCCGTGTGGGAACTCGGTTTCGAGAGCCGAGCACACCGCCGCGACCCCGCACTGCGCTTTCGTGTCGCACAGGTCAATGACGTCTTCCAGCACGAACAGTTTCTTTGGCAACTCCTGGTGTGCGCCTTCGGGCCCGCCCCTGTTGCCGAGACGCGGTTGCAGAAGAACATCGCCCACCTGTTGCAAGACACTCGCATCCCTCGCGAACCACCCCACGGTGTCCAGGCTTTTCGCGAACTTTATCACCCCGGTGGCGCTGACGGCGCCGTGCGTCGGGCGGAACCCGAAGACGCCGCAGTGCGCCGCTGGTATTCTGAGAGATAAAAAAGAAGTGTCAGTCTTGTTCAGCCGGCGGAATGTGGTAAATAGGAAATACTTACCTGACTGACCCGCCCGAGTCCGTGCCAAGTGCGAAGTCGCACTTGTCAACAGCAGCGGCTACCGCAACCGCGGAGCCACTGGATGACCCGCCAGGTACCCGGCCCGGTGAAGCTGGATTGATCGGCGCGCCGTAGTGGAAATTTTCCCCAGAGATTGAGTACGCAAACTCATCCATGTGCGTCACGCCTACACCAGTTGCGCCTGCGTTTTGTAACAGGTAAATCGCCCTCGCGTTCGCGCTCGCGGGTTTCCGGTGACTCTCTAGCCACGCAGGTGACCCGAACCCAGCGACCCTTCCTGTGATTTGGAAGACGTCCTTCACGACGTACCGCAGGCCTTCCAGGGACCGGGGGTGGGTGCCATCCGAGGTGGATGGCGATGGAAGCACGACGACTCGATCCACGAGCGCGCCCCACGGGTCGCACCGTTTTCGTTTCCTCGACCCTGTTCCCCCGCCCCCCGCCGCGTTGCCCTTGGTTTTCCGGCCAAGCAGCAACGCCCCGAGCGCCAAGCCCACGGCGAGGACACCGGGAAGCACCATGGGGCGGGCGCGCGATGGTGTGAAAAATCCCGAGGATTTGGTGCCCACTTCTGGAGATGAAAATCGAGTTGCAAAATCGCATTACCCAAATCGCCTCGCAAAAGCCACAAGACCCTAAAACCGAGAGAGCGACGCGGAGGTCTCTCTTTTCCAGCCGCACGCGCTGCACGGCCTTCCCCCGACGGATCGCCTGTAACCATGGCTCCCACCGTGCCCCACACCGTGAAGGATGTGCCCGCTCAGGAGTTCGTCATCGCCCTGGCGCAGTACTTCCGAAGCACCGGCAAGGTACGTTACGCCATTCGATGGATGCCTTTTAGAGGCAAAGAGACGCCAACGCGAGGTGACGCGCGGGAACGTCCGGCGAGACGCGCCGCGACACGGCGACGACGACACGCACCGCGTGTTGATCGCGTTACCAGCACGAACGAGACGTCGGCACCATCAACTCGGTGGTGGTCGCGCCGGTAACGGCGCCCCGCGCGTGTTTTCCGCGCACCCGCCCGCGTGCGCGGTGCACCCATCGCGCGTGTGTGTGTTAGGGTTCCCGTACCCCGACTGTGGCGTGCCCTGCGCACCGCGCCCTGTGCGATTCGATACGCCGGCTGCTCCGCGTCGCGGGACGCGCGGCGATCGACACATGGCCGGTGCGCGCCAGTGACAGTTCAGGGTGGCGCTTCGACGACACCGAGGCGACGGAACCGGATGCCGGCGTCTGCACGGCACGAAAGCGCCATCGTCGCCAGCGTGGTTTTGCTGCGTACTTTTTCTGTTTGTTGATCTGATCGTTGGACCCTTCGCCATCGACCTCTCTCTGCAACTCCCACTGACCTTCCTTCCCCCCCCCATAAACACCTCACAACACACAGATGGAGGTCCCCACCTGGGTCGACATCGTGAAAACCGCGTCGTACAAGGAGCTGGCGCCGTACGACCCCGACTGGTTTTACATCCGCGCCGCGTCCATCGCGCGCAAGCTGTACGTCTCAGGCAGCATGGGCGTCGGTGCGTTCCGCAAAAACTACGGAGGCGCCAAGAACAACGGCGTGTGCCGCCACCACCACGGCGTGGGCAGCGGCAGCGTCGCCCGGGCCTGTCTGAAGCAGCTTGAAGCCGTCGGTGTGGTGGAGAAGGCCACGAAGGGGCGACGCATCACCAGCACCGGGATGCGCGACTTGGACCGCATCGCGTGCAGGGTCAAGGTTGCCTCGGCGTAAGCTTGCGGCGGTGGAGTGTGATTGGGAGTGAGACTTTGTGTAAAGAGGGTCGGGACACGCATAGGAATAGCTTTATGTGTGTAACGGAACGTAAACTTCTTGAACTTCGGGGGGTGATATCGGTACGAACAGGCGTCATTCGTCTCATTCGCGCGCCGCGATCTGTTTCGTGGCAAAAAGAATTCGCACCGCGCGAGTCAAGACCCTGGTGGACAGGCTTTTACTAGTCCAGTGCCCCCACGCGAGATCCAGTCAAGATTGCGTGTAAAAAGGGCCACGGCGGTGGTGACTTGTGGGTAAACAAATCAGGAGTCGCGTACCAAAAGAACGCTCTTTGAGGCGCGAAAAGTGTTTGTCCAAAAGTTCGTTGTTGTTTCAAAGCTACGTGCTAACGCGTCTTCGTACACTCCTCGCTTTCGTCTAGACACTCCGCGCGCGGCACACTGCCGGGCGCCGCGCAACACCCACCACCGCCGCAACGCTTACGCCTCGGTGCGTCCGCCGGTCTGGTGCTTCTTGCAGTAGCGCTGGTTCCTGAGGAACTTGGGGTCCATACCCTTGAGCGACCTCTTGAGGCCCGCCTTGGGCTTCTTGATACCGTTTCTGTGGTTCTTGTAGCTTTGGTTGTGCGCCTGTGAGTAAGTATGGGTGGGGGGGGAGGGTCAGGGAACGGTTGGCGGGTGGTGCGCTGTGGTTGGCGGCGCGCGCGTTGGCCGAAGCGAAGATTGACAAATCGATGTGTGTTGTCTTCGTCCCCAAAACCCTGGAAAAACCTTCGCGTCCGCGATGGCCGTCGAGAGGCGTGGCGGGTCGTGCGAAACCCGCGACGCCGCGTCCGCCGCGTGATCTGCGACGTCCCGCCACCACGAAACAGCACGTGCCAGATCCACGTCTCGATGTCAACAGGTCGCCGCGCGAGACGCGGAGGTGCGGCTGCGCGGCGGCATTTCTTTTTTTACCCGGGACACGCATCACGCGGATGCGCTCGAAAAACGCGTCCCGCTTCGCAGGGTCCAGGGCGGGCGGCGCGCCGCAATCGTCCAAAACGGTCCGGGAACGTACGGTGTGGTTAGTACTCTTGGCCATGGTGACTGTTTAACGTCGCTACTACGTGCGGAACGCGCGTCAGAGAGAGACTCCCGGAGATGAGGCGAGGGCCGGAAACGGGATTTGCCAAAAAACGAAGGAGAACAGAAAACTTGCCATTTGGAAGAAAAAAGTGGATTTTGGTTTTTTTGGAGAAGCATCCTTTGACGATGAAGCAACCCTTGTCCTCCTTCCTTCATGCGTGCAATCTCGTGAACAAACAACAAAGCTATACCTAAACAAAACGTCTCTCTCGTGCCCCCCCACCGTGATTTCAGATTTCATCGTGCGACCTGGTGCGGCTGGCGACGGTTTCGCCGTTGCTGCCAATCACCGCCTCGCGTATCCCACGGCTGATCCTGCGAATCAGCCGGTTTGGGCCGGTTCCGCGTTTGGGCGAGGCAGCGCCGTTCGCGCCGTTCGCGCCGGCGGCGCCGGTTCCGTTCGCCCCAACCCCTTCTTCGTCCCCGTCTCCACCACCCTCCCCCTCCACCGGCCGCACTCCAGGGAACCCGGCTTCCATCTCCACCACCAGGGTGGTGAAGTACTTCGCGGTGACGGAAGTGAGGCCCGCGAGTTTTCCCCGGAACTCTTGGAACTCCTCAACCGTCCTTTTGAGTTTTAAAGAAAAGTGTCAGTATTGTATGGTCAGACAGTCTTGGGATTCGGGAAATGCCATACTTACCTCTCTTCCGAAAGAAACGTCTCCAGCTCAACCTCCACGGCCGCCGTGAGCCTCTCCAGGGTAACCTCCGCGTCTGCCTGCGTGAACTCGAAGAACTCCTTCTTAACTAAATCCGCCTCGGAGTCGAAGTGGTAGTAACCGAACCCGTACGTCCACTTCAAAACCCGGCGGCACTCCGCGATTTGGGTAAGGGCGTGCGGAATGAAGGAAAGCTGAGAGATAAAACCGAAAGTGGTTAACGTCTCGTATGCGCAATCGCGAAGGCGGTGTGTGGTGATTGGGAAAGCCCCGCACCTGCGTGACCGGCGTGTTTTGCAGGTCGCCAAGTTTCTTGAGTTTTTTTTCTTCCCAGAGCTCGAAATCGCTGAGCGCTTTTTTCTGCGAAGAACCGTGCGCCGCCCACCGCTCGTAGTAGTGCGTGTACCGCTCAAGACTCGATTTCGCGGCTTGGCGTTTCTTGTCCGCTTCGCTGAACCCGGGTTCGTTTTTCGCCCTGTCGTACCGATTGCACGCGTAGTACCCACCCGTGCGCTCGCCGTGGTCGCTCCAGTTCTCAAGGCACATCCAGCAGAAGTCGTGCTTGCACTGCGAACAAGTCATGTGCATGCAGCCGCTCGTTTTTTCAATAGGGCGCTTGCACTTCGGGCACGGCTTGGTGTTCGCCAGGATCCAGGAAAGGTTTTCGGATTCGGCGCTGTTTTTAATGAGCCACTTGTTCACCGTGGCGCACGGCACCGGGCGGTGCGCGTCTTCCTTGCACCTCCAGCAAAACGAAAACCCACACGCGCACTGCACGTCCACGGCGCGCGCCGCAGTGCCGCCCGCGTCGGCGCCTCGCTCGGAAACGATGGCGCGCTCGCACCCCGGCGCGACGCACCAAACCGCTTTGGGGTTGTCATCCACGAAGCTGCGCCAACGGAAGGTGTTGTACTTTTCCAACACCGTGGGGTCGGTGGTTTTTGACAGAAACTCAGGCACCAGGGCTTCGGGCACGCGTCGCGCGCACGTAGTGTCCGGGCATCGCAGGTCCAAGCACGAAGGGCCGTCGTTAATGGCGGTCTCCAAGTACCCACCCCAGCACACACCGCAAAAGTGGTGTCCGCACCCGCACGTGGTTTTCGGCGTGCCTTCAAAGCTCTCGAAACACACCAGGCACGTCGTCGGCATGCCGGGAGCGTCGTTCCCGTTACTCGATTGCGTCGCGCCGTTGGTCGCGGGTACCGACGACGCCTTTTTCGTCAAATCAATCTCCTCAACAAGCCCAACCTTTTCTCGCACCCCCGCCTCGTCCGCGAACCACGCGTCGTTCACCAGGTGTACGTTCCACTTGTGTTTGCGCAGCAGCGCGGTTGCGTCTGGGCTGGATATCTGAAGCACCGCGGTTACCCGCGCGACCGCGTCGTCCTGCCTCGCCCGGACGTCACACGCGTCCAAACTACGGTACTCCACCTGTTTGAACGCCTCCTCACCCCCGACGTCTCCGAACGTCTCCTCGTCCAACACCAAATCCTCGTCTACATCCGAACCGGACATGGCATCCACGGAATCATCCGTGGCGTAGTAGTCATCGTAGCTCGCGTCCGAGTCGCTCATCACGCCGGCCGTTCAAGGGCGGTCGTCCACGACGAGGTCTCGCGAGCGACACGCCAAAGAATCGGAACTGCTTTCCCTTTCCCTTTCCGTGAACCGCAGATCTGAAGCCACCTCTTCTCCACCGGCAGCAAGAGACTTGCCGACCGGACGAGGGACCGAGGACCAACACGTCGTCAACGTCTCGTCAACGCGCGCTGCCGATACTCCCGCTCGTCTCCCCAGGCTGGCGCTCCCCCAAATCACTCCCCCTGCCTGGGACGAGCCGACTGTGTCCGAGGGAACACGTGCGAAAAACACGAGCGTCGTTGCTCTTCTGATTTATTCGAGACGTGCGGGCAAACGTTCGAAGAAAAGGGGAACTTGCTTCGCGACGTGCGCGCGCCACGCACAAGGTGTGCGCGCGGGGTTGTCGAGCCGTCGCCACGACGAGATGTCATTCGACTTCTTTAACCAAAACACAGGGCCGCCCGGGGGTGGCCCCGCGCTCGGGCCTAACGGCGAAACAAGTGCGTCCGCGCGACACGACCTGTTCCCTTTTTCGATCTCGGAAGGAACGCACGGCGCAGAGGTGCTCGCATCAAATCGTCGTGTTCGTGTTTTCGTCCTCGCCCTTCGCCAACCCTTTCCCTCTCTCCGCAGTTCTGCTGGACGTGCAGTGCGGCCGCATCAACGTCGCGGGCAAAACCATGGTCCCCGATAACCGCAAAGGCAAGCTCCGTCTGTGCAAGGACACGGACGGGTTGACGCATCTGCAGTGGGGGGTGCGCGTGGCGGACACGCCGTTTTCCCCGGAGGACGACCTGCTGGTGTTCCCGCGAGAAGCGGAGATGAAGTTCATTTCCAAACCGCGTGGGGTTTTCGTGATCAAGTTCCCTGACGACGCGACCCGGAACATGTTCTTCTGGTCGCAGCAGCCCGAGGACGGGGTTCCGGACGACGAGCTCGCGGGGGACGTAAACGCGTCGCTCAACGGCGAAGCGCCGAGCGACGCGACGCGCGCGAGCGACCCGGCGGCGCGGGTGCGTGTACTCGGTCCTTTCCCGACTCCGCGACCCACTTTTTCACCAAAGCTACTGACCGTGGTCACACCGCGCGATGTACTGGTCCTGCGAAGGGCGCATTACCTCCGCCCGACTACGCGTCACTGTTTACTCGCGTCACGCGGCTTGAAACGCTGACACTTTGTTTTACCAATCGGTAGCGCGCGCGGGCGATTCGCGCGGCGGCGGCGGCGGGCGCGGTTGGCGGCGGCGGCTTCACAGAAACACCGGTCGCGACCGCTTCCGTCGCGTCGACCCCGGCGGCGCCCGCGAAAGCGCCCGCGCCGCAAGTACCAATGCACGCGACTCCCGACGATGTCGTACCGACGCACGCGACGGACGCAACCCCCGGGGTCGCCGTGTCGCACGACGCGCTGCGCGCCGCGCTGGGCGATCTCGGCGGGTCTGGGGGGTCAGGCGTCGCGGGGGGCATGGACGCGGCCGCGATGGCGAGCATGCTCGCGGGTATGCAGCGACCGGCGGGCGGCCACGCTGAAGGTGCGCAACAGAGAGAACAGAGAGGTCTCGGATTGAAGGACGTTTTGACACCAGAAACCGTCGGGCCGTTACTCGCGGACGCCGCGGTTCGCGCGCGGCTTTTGGAGGTACGCACCGCGCGTTTCCCAAATCCAGGCACATTGTTTTATCTTTCAGCTAGTGACTGTTGTCCATACATCGCGATATACATGACGTTTGACCTTTTCTCTCACGATCACAGTTTCTTCCCGAAGAGCACAGGGCGACGCAAAACCTGGAGGAGCTTCTGCGCACGCCGCAGTTCCAGTCGCAGCTGGAGCGGTTCAGCCACGCGCTGCAATCGGGGCAGATGGACCTGACGCAGTTCGGGTTACCCGCCGGGTCCGGGTTCAGCGTCCACGAGTTCCTCTCTGCGATACAGGCCAAGGCGGCGGGAGAGAAGAAGGACGAGGGGGGGGACGAGGATACGAGCTGATTTTGTTTTTTCAGAAACGTCTGAGGGTTTCGGTTTACTTGTAGTAGGAGACAAAACGTTAAAAGACGTTTCAGTAACCCCAAGTACCCCACCCCAAACTCTTTCATTCTTCTTTCATTGGCGCTTCTCGCAGGCCCATTTCTACCATGAACGCCTGTTCCAGCGCCATGTATTCCGCTTCCCGTCTTTCGTCTTCGCTGAGTTCCTTATCCCCCCGGACTCCGCGTCGAGCGGCCGGCTTTTCCTCCCCGCCAGCCGCCCCAACGCTCGCCGCGGAAACGGCGTCCTCCCTCGACGCGCTCGCCGCTTCCCTTTGCAAACCTCTTTCCACAGAGTCCACGGCTCTTTGCGCTTCCCGTTCCAGAAACGCTTCAGTGCGCTCAAGCTCCCGGGGCTTGGGCTTGCGCAGCTGCCGCGGCGTGCGCAGGACGTGCAGCACTCCCCCCGCGTCGCCAACCGCGAGCAGCTGTTCCCGGCTTTTGTGGAAGTGCGCATCGCCCGGTTGTGGGGTCCAGAACTTAATCGGCCCGAGGCCGGTGCTGTTCACGCGCGTGGCGAGGTAAGGTTCGTGCGACCGGTCAAGCAAGTCCCACGTCTCAACCACGCCGTCATCCTTCGCGATGAACACCACGGTCGGTCTGGTGGGCGAAAACGCGCACCCGCAGAGTTTCGCGGGAAGTTGCGGCGAGGAAAAAATAGGAAAAGCCTGGCCCTCGCGCCACAGCTTGAAGGAACTAGCCCCGACGGTGATCACCAGGTCGGGAAAAAAAGGGGACCGCGCGATCGACCGCACCTGATACGATAAAAAAGAAAGTGTCAGTCTCGTATGGGCAATCGCAGAGGCGGTGTGTGGTGATTGGGAAAGTTCCTTACCGCCTCTGAGTGCGCCATGACGCACAGCTTCGTGTGCTCGCCGCCGGCTTGCGAGCCGTCCTCGTCTCCTGGGGCGACGAAATCGCACTGCGCGACTTCGCCGTCCGCGGACGTGGCGAAAAACAGAGACGCATTTGCGGAAACCGACCCGTCCCGCGCCGGCGGTCGCAGCTCCGGCGAAAAACTAATCTTCACGCATTGCATCGCGCCGCTCTGTTCCCCCCGTCCCAGCGCAATCTTGTACGTCGGATTAAAAAAGAAATCACGCCGTTTCGTGTCCTTTCTCATCGTGGTGGATAGGTCCCAGAAAAGAACCTTGCCGTCCGCGGATGTGGTGGCGAAAAAGTTGGTCACGCCGGTCGGGTTTAAAACTTTTTGTATCTCGCCTCTGGGTTTCGAAACCCCCACGTCCGGCGGAAGCCAAGTCACGTCTGTGACGCACGAGACGTGTGACTCTTGCACCTCGGAGACGAACTTGGGCTGACAAACCGGAACCTGCTTTTCCTTGTCCGTTCCGGTTGTTCCGGAAACAATCACTCCTGAGCTCATCCCAACGGAACCGGAGCCGGAACCGGAGCCGACCTTGTCTCCCGGTTTCAACAAATCCGCCAGGTCCCAGAAACACACCTGGCCGTTCGCCAGCCCGCCCGCCACGAGGCTTGGGTTGGTGGGGTTCCACTGAAACGCGTGCACGTCGTGCGGGGCTTCCAGCACGAACTTGGGGTGAATCGGGTCCTCGAAGTCCCAAACAAGCACCGCGCCTCGTTTCGAGACGCCGCCCGATGCTACGCCGGCTTCGAAGGACACGGTCTCCACGCACGACGCCGCCACGACCCCGAACGCGTCGGGCGCCCAGTCGATACACGAAACGGCCTTGCCTTTGTTGTATTTTAACGAAGTGAACGAGTGCATTTCAACCAAGGACGTGCTTCCGCCGTTCCGGCCGCCGCCCAGGCCGGACTCGTTGTCCGCCAGACTCGCGAAATCGTCCGTGAATATGTCGTACAGCTCGTTCTGCTGCAGCGCGCCGCGCATACGCGGGTTTACTTTGTCCAGAAAGGTTTTCAGTTTTTGCGAGGTTTCGAGTTTTTCGCGCGACGCGTCGTCGTCGGATTGAATTGAAGACTCCAGCACTTGCCGTCGTGGTTCGTACTGCGTGGCCATCGGTTTCGAAACCCCCGGTGTGGCTTGCGTCGCGGTCTCGCAAATGGACGGCACCGCTTGCGTCGCGCAATCCGTTTCCGAAAAGTACGTGGATGGCGTCTTCTCCTTAAACGGACGACACTCCTGGCACGATTAACGCCGAAAGTGTCAGTCGGTCGTGACGTGTATCCAGGATTGGAAAGGGTATAGGAGTGGGTAGTACTTCCCGACTGTACTCCATATTTATACAGTGCAGTAATCAGTCCGCGGAGCGTGGAATGTGGGAAATACTTACCATGGACGCGCTGTTCCAAAGCGTGATGGCGTCGACGTCGGCGAGTTTCTTTTTCTTTTCTTCGGTTCCGAAGTGCGAGCGTTTTCGGAACACCTGTACCACGATTCGCGGGTGCTTGTCCGTTACCAAGGTCTCCGCAGCGATTTCGAGTTCGCTGCCCAGTGAAACCCAGGGCTTACTCACGGGCTTGACCTTTTTTTTTCGGCCCGGTTTGTGTTCCTCTGCCGCTAGCAACGCTGCCGCTTTCTCCGCCTCAGCCGCGACCGCTCTTTCCGCGTCCTCCATCTCGAACGCCTCGCCAGCCGCTTTTGTCACCGCGACCTCGAAGTTGTTCCCGTCGCCGTACACGTCATCCTCGTTGTACCGCACCCACAGGGACTCGCAATCCGCTTTGCCGATTTGGTTTTTGATGATCGTAAAGTCGCTTATCGCGCCGCGGTACTGCACATCCGCCAACAGCGTTTCCTTGGAAACGGACTTCAACCGCAAACCAGGGCCCATGTCATCCAGGCCCACGATCGTAAGGGTTCCGCCTGTGTTGATATGGTGCGTGCGTGAGAGGGGGTGGTTTAGGTTTAAGAGTTCAGGGCCAGTGCCAGAGAAAGGGAGTGGGGGTCGGTCAGTCAACACGTCGGGGCACACAATCAGGTACACGCATTCTCGCATCTGGGTCCCGTCTTGCAGTCAACACAAGGTACGTGATTTGAACAAGGACGCACCCGTCAGGAAGATGGACTCCACCCCGGGGGATGGCACCGCAGCGGCCTCCTCGTCGCCCATTGCGCGACACGCCGATGGACGCCGCCGCGCCGCGCGTCTCCTTGTGCGAGGCACGTCGTGTACGGCGCTACGAGGGGCCAAAATCGAGTCCAAAACGGGGAGATTGGTTGCAGTCAAAGACTCAAATTCCAAAATTGGGTCGCACAAACGATCCGCGGGGACCGGCTTCCCGCCGTTGGTCTTTGCCGCGATGTTGCGCGCGGGCACGATGGACCTGGACCCTATTTACTGCGCGGAGCAGATTCACGTCCCGGCTGAGCTGGCGGGCGTGCTGAAGGCGTTCACGAAGGAAGTCGTGCGTCGTCAGCCCACGGATGTGTACGAGTTCTCGGCCATTTACTTCGCAAACCTGGCGTCGGTTTCTAAAAGCACACAGGAGACCGTGGTCCCACCTTCCGTGGCGCAGCTCCGCGAGGTGTATGGCGCGTGCAAAGCACGCGTTGAAACGACCTTAGCGGACGTGATGATCGAGTGCACTGGTGTGGGGATTAAGCTCGCGACGGTGGAACAAGCGTTCCGGCTTGGGGAATTCGGCCGGGCCGAGGACACTGCGGTGAACCCGAGCGAACCCATCACGTTACTGCTCACGATGACGGACGCGTCTTTCCCTGGAATCATCGCGTCGCTTTTCGAGGTGTTCGGGGGAGAGGACAACATCTTGACCGGGGCGGAGTTCATGTCCTTGTTTAAGTTTTTAGTCGCCAAAGACGCGAGCGTCAAGGCGGAAACCGTTCAGGCGATGGACGACGAGCTCGCCAAGCTGGGCGCCATCACTTTCGGCGCGGTGAACAACTGCGAGCCGTTCCAGAAAATCGCAGACGGCACGGCGTGAAGGGTGTCTTACGTTTCACGAACTGTGTTTCGGATTTTCGTAATACTATCTAAACATAAAGCAAGCCGTTCACACGTTGTCCGGCGACGCATCAGCGTTGCCATCGTCCTTTTCCTTTGCCACCACCGGCGGCGGTTTCGAGAGGCGCCGCCCCGCCAGACGCAAGGTCAGGGAGTTGGCCATCACCCCCAACGACGAAAACCCCATCAGCCCGCCCGCGACGCTTGGTGTTAAGCACAACCCACTGAACGGCAACAGCACACCAGCCGCGATGGGTATCCCGACCAAGTTATACGCAAACGCCCACGCCAGGTTTTGTTTTATTTTCGCGAACGTCTGTTTTTGGGAAAGAAAAGGGTCAGGGATTGAGTCTTGTACTTCGTGGGCAAACAGCGCACAGTAAATAGTCACGAACGGGGCGGTAAACAGTGTCTGGATTTGGGAAAGCCCCAAAACGTACGGCGTTGCTCAACTCCAGGGCGTCCACGACTTGCGACGGGCGGTCGCCCAGTAACACGATGGACGCGACTTCCGAGGCGGCGCCCACGCCGCCCGCCATGGCGATGCCGACATCCGCCTCGGCGAGCGCGGCGGCGTCGTTGATGCCGTCGCCCACCATCGCGACCTTGCGTCCCTGTTTTTTTAACTCGGAAATGCAATCCGCCTTGCCCTCGGGGGTCACGTCGCCGAACGTGTTCTCAGGTGAAATGCCCAACCCGACACCGATCGCGCTGGCGGTTTCCTGCCGGTCGCCGCTTAAAAGCACGACTCGGACGTTTCGTTTCTTCAGCCGGGCGACGGTGGCCTTTGCGACGAATAACCGAAAGCGTCAGTCGGGGTGTGGGAAAAAAAGGAGGCTCCTGACTTGGGAAACGCGCAAAACGTACCTTCGCGTCCGGCCGCACCGTGTCTTCCATCTCCATCACCCCCACGATCTTTTCGTCGAAGGAAACGAACACGGGGGTTTTGAACGCGCTCGTGTTTTTTGAATGCACGCTCGCGAAATCGTGCTCGTCGTTTGAGGCCGTGGATAAATCCCGGGACGCTTCGCAAAACGCCCTCGTACCGACCCGCACCGAAACGCCACACACCACCCCTTCCGCGCCCTTCCCCGGGGTTTGCGTAAACGTGCCGTCAACCGTGGCGAGTTTCGGGTGCCCGCCCGCGCATGGAAGCGCGTCCGCGGCGGTGACCACGGCGACGGCGAGCGGGTGCCGGCTGTTCCGCTCAACCGCCGCGGCCATGCGCAGGAGGGTGGTTTGCTTTTCAGTCAGGGAAGAACGGCCGGAAGTACTCTCGGAAGAACGGCCGAAAGAACTCTCTGAAGTACTACCAAAAGAACGGCCAGAAGAACTCTCAAACGAACGCCCATCCCAACTCCCCTCCCCATCCCAAACGCTCACCACGCGTGTCACGACCGGCCGGCCAATAGTGAGGGTTCCCGTTTTATCGAAAACCACCGTGTCCAGGGTGTGCGCGCGTTCCAAAACGTCCCCGCCTCTGATTAGTAACCCATGCCTCGCGCCTAATGAGGTGCCCACGAGCACCGCGGTGGGCGTCGCCAGCCCTAGGGCACACGGACACGCGACTACTAACACGGAAGCGGCGAGTTGCAGCCCTAACAACAACGGCGCGGTGGCGGGGCTCCCGACGCCGGACGCGAAACTCACAGACTGCAGCACTTGCGGAAAAATCTTGGTGCCAACCGTGGCCCAAAACGCAAACGTAAACGCGCTAGCGCCCATCACGCCGTACACGAACTTTCCCGAAACTTGCGATCCGGAAAACAAAGGGTCAGTCCATTTGTTGGGCGTGTATTGGCCGTGTATTGGACGATGGCCTGGACAGCAGTCACCGTAATCGGTCTGAACAGTCGGGCGTAATCGGTCCGAACAGTCACAGGCGCGTTAGAGATAAAACGGGCGGTGTGTCGGATTTGGGAAACGCGCAACACGTACCTTCGTCCGCCAACCTCTGCACGGGGGCTTCTCGTTGCTGCGCCGCCTCCACCATGCGCACGATATTCGCGACTTGCGTTTCGTTGCCCGAATTCACCACACGCACGGTAAGCGCGCCGTCGCAGTTCACGGTTCCCGCGGAAACGGCGTCGCCCGCGGTTTTCGGGTTGGGAATGGGTTCGCCGTTGATCGCGGCTTCGTCAACCTGGGACGCGCCTTTCCACACCACGCCGTCAACCGGAATGCGGTCGCCCGGTAACACCAGAATCAAGTCATCCGGTACCAACACGGAGGTGGGGACTTCCCTGAAGTACGCGTTTTTGGAGGGGTCTCCGTGGTCGTTTCCGTCGTCTCCGGCAACGCCCCCCGAACCCACCAGCCGCGCCGTCGCGGGTAACAGGTTCAGAAGCGCAATCATGTCGCTCGTGGCGCGTAGTTTCGCGCGTTCCTCCACGGCTCTTCCTAACAAAACGAACGCTAGTAACATCACAGGCTCCTCGAAGAAAGTGGGCCACCCCAATTTGGGCAACGCCACCGCCGCGGCGCTCATCCCAAAGGACGCGAGCGCGCCGAGGGAAACGAGCGTGTTCATGTTCGGCCCGCCGCTCCGAATAGCGCGCCACCCGTCCACCAGCGTCTCGCGTCCCGGCCCGAGCAACGCGAACACGCTGAGGCCGGCGTGCACCGGCGTGCTGCACAGCACCTTCAGCCAAGACGCTTGGTGCGAGAACATGTGCGCGGCGTGTCCTAAGAGACAAGTCGCGGCGAGCGCCCACGCGACGACGACTCGTTTGGTGGATTCCTGAATTCTTTGCAGCCGCGCTTCTCTTTTGGCGTTCGCCGCGTCTGAGGCGGAGACCCCGGAAACGGCGACCCCGCACGCCTCCCGGACCGTGGTGGGGAACCCCTTGGATGTGACCGTCGTGGCAAGCGCATCGCCAGCCGCGCGGACCGCGGTGACGATCTGGCGTTCCATCCACGCGTCGCCGTTCTGTACGTTTTTAGTGTCCAAGCCGAAACTGCCGACGTCCACCGCCACGCGCACCAGCGCGGATTCGTTCGCCAAATTAACGGATGCCGAAACGCAGTTTTCTTCCATCTCCAGAATCCGCTTCACATTCGCCGTGCACCCGCCACAGTGCATACCCCGCACGTCAAGAAGCACAACCTCCTCGACGACCCCCGAGGACGGCGTCGCTGCGGATGACGACGACGCGGCTCTTAGCTTAGACCCGCTTTCATAAAACCCGCCGCCGCCGCCGCCGCCGCCGAATCCTTTGCCGCCTCCCATCCCCCCATTTCCGCCCCCGCCAGATCCTCCGCCCCCGCCAGATCCTCCGTACGCGACATACGCCGCGGTGGCGGCCCCGCCCACGCACGCCGCACCGAGTGCCACCCTTCCCGCGCTGCCGGGCTCGTCCCCAAGCCCGGCGGCGCGGCGGCGGCACTCGCGCAGGTTGGACCGTAAAGAGTTTCCTCCAACAGCGTCGCACTTGACACACCGTTCGACGCGCGTGTTTCGCGATTCGGTGTCCCTGCGTCGCGGCATCGGGGTGAACGGCTGGGTGCGCGGCGCGATGCAAGACGGCGGCGCCGGCGCCGCCGAAACCGCGATCGCGTTGGGGACGCGCGTTCGACGCAACCCAAGCACAGGCGGAGACGACAGAAGACGTTTCGGGGCGGTCCCAAAGACTACCCGGAAAGATGATGATGATGCCAACGACGCCCGTCGCGCGCCCACGCCCCCGTCGTGTCGCGCGGCCATGCCCCCAGGCACGGCCGATACCCACCGACTCATCGCCACGACGACCGGCATCGCGGTGGTCGCGGTCCCAAGAGCGCGATGCACGCGTGCCTCGAAGTGCAACCACGTCCGCGCGAGGCGAAGGGTTCGGACGATTTGCAGAAAAGTGCGAGGCGAGATCAACGCCGACCTCATCGTATTTGTCTCATCCAAGAAAAGTATCAGCCATGTATGCGCAAACAGTGTTGATATTTGGGAAATAACACGACATGCCATCTGTGTCCCAGACAAGAGCCACCAAACCTCGGCCGGCCGCCACTCCCTCGCGCGCCGTTCTTCGTGACTCGTGACTTCGACCGCTTCGATGATGGACAAGGTCGAGGCCATCGCGTCCGCAATGGGCGTCCCTCCCCTCGCGCTCGTGCCCATCGCGTTACTCGCGATGCTCGCCCTTGTGTTCATCCTGGATGGGTTGTCCCATGTCGTACTGAAGCCGTTCAAATCCCCGCCCGTCATCGCCACGATGCCGCTGGTGGGGGGCATGGCCGCGTTCTTAAGAGGGCCAATAGGTTTAATGGCCAGCTCGTTCCCGAAGTACGGAGAGGTGTTCACGGGTATGTTGCGGGAACTGTTCAGTGATAACATTACCGTTCACGTGGCACGACCGCGCGATCCAACACACGACGCCGGCAAAAGTAGTCCCAGGCCTTTGATCGCGACGAGAATTTCGGGCACGTCTTCCGTATCCACGACTCCGTGGTCCTGTCCTGCCCCCGCCAAAGCCCTAGCATTCACGGCCAAGTACCACCTAAACGAGACCCACTGACCCTGAACCCCTAACCCCCAACCCAACCCCCCACCAGTCCCCGTGTTCCACAAAAGGATCACGTTCCTGATCGGCCCGCAGGTCAGCGAGCACTTTTTCAAAGCCAAGGATTCGGAGATGAGCCAGAAGGAGGTTTACGAGTTCAACGTCCCGACGTTCGGCAAGGGGGTGGTTTTCGACGTTGATCACCAGACACGGGCGGAGCAGTTCCGGTTCTTCGCGGACTCGCTGAAAAGCAACCGGCTGCGGCAGTACGTCGGCATGATGGTCAAGGAAGCGGAGGATTACTTCGCGAAGTGGGCGGATGAGGGGACCGTGGATCTGCTAGACACGCTGAGCGAGCTGATCGTGCTGACCGCGTCCCGGTGCCTTCTAGGTCGCGAAATTCGGGAAACTTTGTTCAGCGAAGTTACCACTCTGGTGCACGACTTGGACAAAGGCATGGTCCCCCTCTCCGTGTTCTTCCCGTACGCCCCCATCGAGGCGCACCGCAAACGCGACGCCGCGCGGAAAGACTTGGCCGCTATTTTCGACAAGGTGATTCAAGCCCGGCGCGAAAGCGGCGTGACCGAACCCGACGTGCTTCAAACCTTCATCGACGCGCGGTACAAAGACGGCTCGCGGCTGACGAACGACCAGGTTCTCGGGATGCTCATCGCCGTGCTCTTCGCGGGGCAGCACACCTCGAGCATCACGTCGACGTGGACCGGGTTGTTGAGCATCGCGAACAAGGAGAAAGTCATGCCGGTGTTGGAAGCGGAACAGAGAAAGGTCATGGGAAAGCACGGCACCAAAATCGACTTCGACATCCTGACCGAGATGGACGAGCTTCACTTCGCAATCAAGGAAGCCCTACGCATGCATCCGCCGCTGATCATGCTTCTACGCATGTGCCACGTGCCGTTCAAAGTGACCACCACGAAGGGAAAGGAGTTTGTGGTGCCGAAGGGGCACATCGTCGCGACGTCGCCCGCGTTCGCGCACCGCATGGACGGCGTGTTCCCCGAAGCGGATTCATACAAACCGGAGCGATTCCGAGAACCCAACCCGGAGGACAAAAACCAGTTCGCATCCTTCATCGGATTCGGAGGCGGGCGACACGGGTGCATGGGCGAGACGTTCGCGTACATGCAGATCAAAACCATCTGGTCCATTTTGTTGCGGAACTTTGAGTTTGATTTAGTCGGGAAACTGCCTGAGCCGGATTACGAAGGCATGGTCGTGGGGCCCAAGGGGTCATGCGCGGTGCGGTACAAAAGAAGGAAGCTGTGACGAGTGAGAGCAACCTCACGAATGCCTTTAAGATGTCCGCAGATGTCCTTGAATTTACTGCATACCTAGTATTTGTAATCGCCAGCGCGCGTACAGTCGCGCTTACGCCGAAAAAATATCGCGAAACTGCAACTGCTGGTGCTCCTCCTCGGCCATCATTTTCTCCACCGGCAGGCGGCCATGCCATCAGTCACCCGTCTCTGATCGAGGGCCTCCGCGTGTTGGTCGGCACTGCGCGGCGCGCGGAGATCGACCGCGAGGCGTTTCCGTCAACCGGGATGCGCGCGCGAGGGTTGGTCACGGCGGCGCGCGTGTTGGCTGGGTGTCGCCAGCAGGTGACGACCGCCTCGGGAGGGTGGCTGGGTATCGCAGGCGCGTTACGTCTCGATCCCCCCACCACGGCGACTGGCTGTTCGTGGAGTCACGACACTAAACGCTACGTCTCGCGATGGCCGTTCCCGAAAAGCGGAGGCGTGGAGGGGTTCCCGGATCAGTACATGCGGTCGATTGAAAAACGGGTGGTCCCGACGCGGTCGCACGAAGGTACGTCGAACGAGGTCTCCAGGGGTGGTGGTGCACGCGCCCCACGGACATCCAAGTGGGGAACCCTATTTCTCCAAATCATCGTCGTTTATTTCGAAGCGAACGCACCCGCCTAACCTGAATTTCCTCCTCCTCCCTCTCCCTCCGGACCCACCCAACCCACACAGCCCCTGCCGCCGAGACGGGCGTTTTCTACGGGAACATGCCCGACATCGGGGTGGAGAGGCATCTCAGGGGTCTTTCCGAGGAAACCAAAACGGCTTTGGGTACGATTCTTGATATCGAGCACGCGGACACGGATGTGACGCTTCCGTCGATGCGGGAGATTGACGACGAGGAAACCGAGTTTCAAACGTTGAAAGCGGAACGGAAGCTGGCGCTTGCGTATGAACAAGCTAAAACGAAAGCGGCGCGGGTTAGCATCCGTGATGAATACGGACGGTCGGGGGCGACAGGGAAGCGGAAAACCGCGATTGCGAGGGTGACGATATGGCCGGGTATCGGCGACATGTCGTGCAACAAACTGCATCTGGACGACGCGTTTCCCGATATCGACCACCGCGGGTGGATGATCAAGCCGTTTTTAGTAACGAACACCATGGGTTTGTTCGACGTAAAGGCGATTGTTACGGGGGGGGGGAAGAGCGGCCAGGCGCAGGCGGTGCGACATGGCATCGCGAAAGCGCTGCAGCTGTACGGTGCGTATTTCCCACCCAACGCGTTCCGCCTGCGCGATTGCCCATACTCGTACCACAAGGGACTATTACCTCTGCCCATACACGACTCCCTGACTGTTTACTCATACACATTACGAGAGACTGACGCTTTTTTTTTGTTCCACTCAGAACCCGCGTTTCGCCCGTCGTTGAAAAAAGCCGGCATGCTCACGCGGGACAACCGGATCGTGGAACGCAAGAAACCTGGTTTGAAGAAAGCACGGAAGGCGTTCCAGTGGGTGAAGCGATAAGGACCGTTTTAATGTAGTGCGTTCTTATTATTCCTTTGTTCCGAACTCGTCACCACTTTCTAATGCCCCTTCTAATGCAAACACCGCTTTCCTTGCTTCGTCTCGCGCTAGTCGCGTCGTATATAGTTTCGCTTCCGCCGCCGCTATGGCAGAATCAAGGTCTGCATCCGGCGCATCATCACCCTGTAGTGTCTCCTCACTGAACACAAGGTCACTACAGCTCGCTTTTCGTATTCCCTCCGCGAGTGACGCGGCAGCGCGCGCGGCGCTGTTCTCCATCGCATCCAACGATCCCATCGAGTCCAACGATTCCACCGCATCCAACGCCACACGTAACGACTCCGCGGTCTGCTCCAACCCACCGCGCATCTGCAGCACCTCGTCCAGGGCTTTTTTGTTCAAGTCACCCAGAGAATCAAGGTCCTCGCGTGTCAAACGCAAACGTTGCCGGAGTGCCTCGGCCTCGAGCTCGAGATGCGCGTCGTCGCGCATCGGGAGGCTTTCGTTTCCCGAATCGCTATTTCCCGCCGAGGTGGACACCACCGCGTCGTCATCATCACCACGCACACCCACGGACGCGAACACCGCGTCCATTGGCGGCGACACGGCGTGCCGTTCCCAGTCGTTTCCGGACCCCATGGGACGAAAGGGGCCACTGCAGCGCGCCCGCGAAGTGTGCGGTTTCCGAGTCTTGTTTCGATGAAACTAGAATTTTTAAAGCTTTTATTTTTACAAAACGCTCAGCACCCCGGCGGTTGTTCCCTCGGGTGCATCATCCCCACGCACGCCATGGCCGCGATCGCGGCTGTTTCCACGCGCAGGCGCAGCGGCCCTAAACCCACCGGCACTGCTCCCGCGTCCACGAGCAGTTCGATTTCCAAATCCGTGAAGTCGCCCTCGGGGCCGACAAGAAGCGTTCCGCCGTGGTCTTGCATATTTTTCTCTTCCAGCGCGAAACGCAGCGGCGGCGCGCCCGCCGCGCACAGCAAAACCACTTCATCACTTTCCCTGATCATCGTGAGCAGGTCATGAAACGCAACAGGAGACGCGATTTCAAGCGCGTGCGCACGGAGACACTGTTTCGACGCCGCGTGTGCGACTCGCGCCCATCGCGCCTCGCGTCCACTTTCCGTGTCCCCGTCGTTTTTGGCGTTTTTGCTCTTCTTGGGATTTTTATGCGCCTCGCGCTGGCCCCCGATTGAGTTTGACCTTTCACTCATCAGCGGCGTCAGGGTGTGCGCCCCAATCTCCGCGCTTTTCTCAACAAGCCAATCCGCTCGGCCTCCCTTCAACCCGCCGCACGCCACGACTAGGTTCCACTTCGGGCCGGCGAATTCGTGGCGCGAAACCGAGCTCAACGATACGCGTACGTTCGCGTCGCGTCCTCGGTCGCCGGTTTCAAGTACGACGAACTCACCGAGCCCCACGCCTCCTTTGCCATCGCACACCTCTAACAAGTCACCGGGTTTTAGACGCAGCGCTTTCGTCGCGTGTTTCGACTCATCCCCATCCAGAAACACGTCCCCGCCGGCGGAGGGTAACAATTCGTCGACGTAAAACCGGTGCAGCCGGTTGGTTTGCGCCTGCCGCGCGGAGATTACCCCGCCGTCCAAAGCGCCGACCGCGGTCTCGCCGTCGCCTGCCCCTGGTCGACTCGACTTGAAACGGCGGTTACGCGCGCTATTATGCGACGCGAACGCACGCCACGAAACGCACGCCACCGTGCGTCGCGTTGAGTGACCTTTGGTGCCCTGGATGCGTCCGCGTTCAGGTCGGCGGGCACCACCGACCACGAAGAATCCAGGTTCTGCGTCGGGACCTCCTGGGAAACGCACGCACTGGATACCCGCCCCACCGCGATGGAGGTTCGCACGTGCAACCCTCGGCCGGAGAAACACCATCGGCGAGCCGCGCGACGCCATCGCGCGGAGCATGACGAGCCAGTGACGTGCGGGAGTGGGTGGTGCGTGGAACTCATCGTCGCTTTTCAGGGCGGCTTTTCGTTATATTTGAGAAATGACGAGACAAACTCAAAAGTCCGGTTCGGCGACGTCGCGCGTCCGGCAGTACACCGATCGGTGTTCATAAATACCTCAACTACCTATCACAGTCTTACAGTACACCGATCTATGTTCATAAATACCTCAACCACCTATCACACCTGCCGTCTCCGTTTCGTCCCACCCCGCGATCGCGGCGCCCGCGCGTTCGTTTACGTAGGACAAAATAAAAGTCGCCCCGACGACGCGCGCGCCCCGCGGACCGATGCCCTTCCACAGCGACTTCAAACCTCCCTCTTTCACCGCCGCGTATGCAGTTTCTGTGTACCCAAGCCCAGAGAACCGCGCGCCGCCCTCGCCTCCCGTGGGGGTGGGGGATGTTTTTTTCGATTTCGAAAACGAAACCGCCATCGCGACGTCCCCGTTCCCCACTCCCAAGTTGCTCTGCATCAGCGTCTTCACCGCGTCCATGGGCTGCGTGATTGTCGCGGCTAGTAGCCCGGAGACCACGGCACACGACGCGAACACGCCGTCTTCCCCAAGTCGTGCGTACAAATCGGGTTGTTCCACGCGCACCCAGTCCCGCGACACGGGGACGAAACACAGGTACCCGCACGAGTAAAACGCCTCGCGCGCGATTGTTCTGATACCAATAAAAGAAAGTGTCAGTCTTGTATGGGAACACAGTCGTTGGATTTGGGAAATACAACACGTACAGGTACCCGGCGTGCGCCAGGACGCGAACGCCGTGCGAGTTTATCAGTCGCCTTCCAGTATCGACCAGCGACCCCCCGAACTTCTGCTGCTGGATCTGACACAAACAAAGCGGCTGCACGAACACCGCGCTGAGGGCACCGGCGCACCACGCGCTGGTGAGCTTCGTGGTGAACGGGACGGATGCGGATGCTGCCGGTGGAGGGTCGCCGCTGCTAGACATCGTCGCCGCCCCACTCGCGTCCCCCCGGTTCTCAAACGCTTGTTCCAGAAAACGCGAAGCCCCGAACTGCACCACGGTCATTGGGACGCACATCAGCACCCCAGCGGCCCAGCCGCGGTACCAAACCGCGGGGTTCGTCAGGGGTAACGAACGACCGTCCTGGATGAAATTCTTCGCCGTGAGCAAGGGCTGTTTTATTTTTTGTTTTTCATCGTGCGATGTTTTTTTGTGGGATGGGATTGTCAGCGTCGTCGTCGTCGTGATTCCCGGGTCCACATCGCAAAAGCGCTTGCTTTTCGTGTTGGCCGCCGCGGGCGACCGCGTACGCGTTCCCTCGGGTAACTATTTTGAATCGATCGTGTGTGCGTTTCGTGCGTGCCGTGGGATCGGCAGGACCGAGACGCGAAAACGGAAACGCGGCTTCCTCGAAAAACGTCGCTTCGCGCGTCGTTTCGAGGAACAATGAAACGTGTCGGTAGTCATCACGGCTCGTCCCAAAACGACGCACCTGCTGCGCCGTGACCTCCACCAATCCCGCGAACGCCCCGATGCCCGCCTGCGTGACCGGGTCCAGCGTGGACGCCATGTTGTTCGGGGTGCACAACTTCCCTCCGGAAGGTCCGGAAGCCGCCGCGCGCTGACCTATGACAGGCTGTTCGCTTTTTGTCACTGCGTGGCCGAAAGCCCGAAACTGTAGTGGAGCGATCTTTTTCTGCTCGAGCAGGGGTTTTCGCCAGTAGCGCACGCGCGTGAACGTGGCACACGGCGTGTGAGATGTCCGCGTTCGGATTGTCGACGATGCGTCGCGTCGCGAGGGACGCGAACGCGCGTTTGTCTCAGTGCGTGCGTTTGCACACGACCAGGGTTGGTGGGGTGGCGGGACGTTTCCGTTCCACCGATCGCCCAATTTGCGCCCAAGAACCCACAAAACGAAGCGCGCGATCTACGCCGTCCCCAAACACGTTCGGGTGGGCGGTTTCTTCGTTCCAAACGGCGCGCGGCATACGCACCACCTCTCGCGCGAGGCTCGCGGCGGTTCCCGCGACGGACGAGACCGCGGAGGATGCGGAGGAGGACGACAAAAGGCCGTCCTCGCAGTACGATTTCGCAAACAAACCGAGCCGGGGGATTAACCAGTGGAAGCGTTCACGTAAAAAAGCGGCTTGGATCAAAGCGAACGCGACGGTGCACCGCGAAAACAAAACCGCCAGGAGCACGGAACGCGAGATGGCACGATTGGAAAAGTGGCGACTCATCGCGTCCACGCAGCGGGCGTGGAACGCGAGTAAAAAGCTGGAAGCCAGCGTGTTGCAGAGCAGCAATGAGGAGACAAAGTGATTGTGATTGATGTTCCACAATATAATCCATTTCATTCGCAAGAAACTCGTTACCCGCGTCCCGCCCCGGTGGTCAAGCACGCCGGCGCCTCTCCCGGGTGAAAGTTGTCCAGCACGTCCGTTACCTTGCAGAACTTCACCACGCTGGAGTACTTCCCGATCACGGGTTTCAGAATAGCCCAGATTGGTTTGAACTGCCACGGCGAATCCACCGCCGCGACTGCGACGAGGGAAAGAAAACGGAAGAAAAGAAAACGTCAGTCTCGAGTCTTGTACGGGTTTGTAACAGTTGCCATTACTGGTAAGAGTTACTAGTAGTGCACTACTGGTACCTGTTACAAATACATCACAAGTAGTGCGTTCGAACCGTGAAACAGGGTCCGTAAACAGTGTGCCGCCTGATTTGGGAAAGCCCCGAGTCGACGTCGTACCTTGCGTTAAGCGCTTCGGGTAGTACTCGCGGAACACGTCGAGGATGCAAAATTTCGCGAGCTCCAGGTCCGCGTTCGCGCCTGAAAACCCCCTCATGTCCCACACCGCGTATATACCGCCGGACCCTTTCTCGGAGTCGGCCATCATGGAAAGGCACCTCTCCACCGCCCACACCGCGTGCTTCTGCGCCGCGTCCAGGTTTCTGTTTTTCAAAACGTGCTTGCTGATTTCAACCACGATCACGGCTCTTCCTTCCTTGTCGAGGTGCGGGTGCACGTAAGCTGCGTTTTCTGAAAGTGAGGCTTGTATATCGGTCTCGGAAATGGGCCCCAGGGCTTGTCGCCATCGCAGAAAAGCTTCAAGCTTCGCAGCAGCGGCGTCCACATCTAACCTGCGATCTCGGAGGAACCAAATCACGGTTTCGTCATCCACGGGCGGGCATCCCTCGGTCGCGTCCAACCGGGATCGAACCGCGGCTAACCCCAACGCTTCCTCCTCCGCGCTTCCCCGTGCGTTGACTACTTTGTCCCCGACCGTCTCTTCGCTGCTGGCGTGCGTTTTCACGTCATGGCGCGCGCGCGGATGCGAAAACGGAGTCGACCCGACCGTCGCGTGACAGGAGGGGTTTCGCGAAAGGGGACGCGTCCTCTCGGTGGCGTGCACGTCAGCACGCGCGATCACGGGGCCAGCGCGTCGCGTGCGACCGACACGAACCGCGCATGCGGTGGCGGACAGTGCCGCCGACATCGCACGTATCGTGCAAGCCCGGGGGAAGGCGGAGGCGCGCGAGTCAGTGTGATGGGCGGACGTGTGGATAGAGGCAGTGCCACGGCTGACGTGTCCAGCGAGTAGAAAACTCTGCCAGATTTTGGACGATTTGGTTTCTTTTTGGTTTTTGTGGGGACACGGGACAACGTTTTTTTCTCTCTGTCGTTCGTCCTCTCTACCACCCGCCGACCCTGTCTCTCGGGATCAACCGTAGTTCGCTGCCGTGCTTCAGGAACACGTTTCCGCTGGTTTGACTGGGGTTGATGCCGACGCCGTCTGATATTTTTGGAGATGTTTTGGGATGAGGACGCGGGTGGGGTGTCAGTGTGGTGTGGGATGCGGTCGGCGGAAATCCATTTGGACTCCAACTGGAATCTGCAGATTGAGATGACATTCGGTTCGCCACCCGTACCGTTCGTGATGATAGCGCTCGTCGCCGCGGGCACCTTGAACTCCTCCGCCGCGTACTTTAGCACGGCGGTGAACGGCGCTTCTTCCGGGACGCTCAGGCTGATTGGAACGAGTTGGGGTGGGTACGGGTCAGGGAAGGGACGTTGGATTGAAATCAGATTCACAGAATTGAGACGCGACGGAAACATCTCTTCGATGGATGGGACCCCGGGACCCGTCTCCCCCGCGTCCGCGGATCGCCCCCTGAAACACGCACACTCGGAACGGCAGCTTAGGGTCCGACGTGAGGGTTATTTTGAAAGACACCTTGGACATGGTGACCTTGTCGGTTCGGACGCGCAACCGGGTGTGTGGCACGTGCGATCCGCGGCCCGAAATTTACAAAGGCATCAGTCTGACTTGTGTGAGATGACACGGGAGTGCGAGTTTCAAAAGATTGTACGAATACCACGCTTTCGCGCTCGTCTCGAATTACATGTATACTCCGTATATGCAGTGCGTATACTGCGTAATACGGGTACGTACTCCCTACCACTCTTCACTGTCCCCCGGACCTGTCACAAAAACTTCCCGACTAACCCTTCACTCACGCGTCAGTTCCCGCGTAGCCATCGAATCACGCGCGTTAAACTTTCCCGGGATTCGTCCGAAATGCTCTCCAGCGATTCGTGAAACGTCCGGAACCGTTCCAGCACGGCGGCTAAATTCGCGAAACCGTTTGGGGGGAGGCAGGTGCCTAGGTCCGCCCTCAGCGCGGGCTGATTTTCCACCAGAAACGCCACTAACAGCGCGGCGTACGCCTGCGTGATTAAACCGTCGCCCTGCTTTTCCCTCGCTTCCAACATCTCGGCGGTCACTTCGCCGTCGGCTTCGTCGGAGACATCTTTTTTTGTTTCGGGGACTTCTGTTTTTTCCATCCCTTCGGAGTCCTTTTTACCCAAAGAAGACCCACCAACGCCAGTCCCATCAAAAGCCTCCCCGGCAAACCCGCTCGGCAACAAGTTACCAAGTTCATCCACCGGCCCGGCACCGCCCGACCGCACGAAAACTTGCGCCAAAAGCTCCACCAAACCGACGTGCCTCGAGTGCAAGAAACTTTGAGCCGCGGCTGTTTTCTTCTTCTTGGCGTTTGATTGGCGCGTACTCTTTTTAGAAAGTTGTTTTTGGTTTTTGGCGTCGCCGCCGACGTCGTCACCGAGCGAGTCGTCCCCATCCCCGTCGTCTTCGGTTCGTTTCCGGAAAGACTGTCTCTGCTCAAGCGCCCCCAAGTCCGCTTCAAGCGCCCTCAACGTCCGGCACGAATCCCCATCCATCTCCGCCACGTTCACCAGGAAACAAAGCGCCGCGTTTAGCATGTCCAGACCGCCCGCGTCTTCGGAGGGTTCGGAGCTCTTTTGCGAATTTTCCGTCCCCAAACCTCCGCGCCGGCGCGCGAGTTTCGCGGTTTCACCCGGCCGACTCGCACCTAGAGATAAAAAAGAAAGTGTCAGTCTCGTATGGGCATCCAGTCTTCGGAATGTGGTAAATGGGAAATACTTACCTCCAGAAGTGCTTCTTTGAGCCGCGGCTTCCCGTTGCGCGGTATCCGGCCCCGCCCCGGGCAACATCCCACCTAAACTCGCGCACCAAGGAATCAGCGCGGCGGCGGTTTCAAGGCCGCCGACCACGGCGCGCACCGCGGCGCACCCGGCTGGATGCATAAAAGAAAAGCGTCAGTCGGAGTGAGTCGGCGAGTGTGGGTCCCTGTACTGTGGTATTGTACGTACTGCGTTCGTCCAGGGGCAGGGAACAGGGCACTTGTGATGTGTGTAGTTACTTCCTTTTAATGACGGCCGTGGACGTCAAGAGGGGCATGAAACGAACGTCGTTTTGGATTTGGGAAAGCCCAGGACACGTACCGTGGTTTTCGTTGGTCAGGTTGGTCAACACGCACACCACCGCGCGTAGCGTGCCGGCGCATAAACGCGGGTCGGGCCCGAACCCACCCGGCCGTTTCGTGGAAACCCCGCAGATCGTTTCGCCCGCCTCGATCGCGTGCGTAGAGCAAGCCGCCGCAGCCGCGAGAGTGGGAATCGCAGTGAGAAGAGAATGGACCATGGTCCAAGCTGGGCCGCCTTTCTGAGCGTTTTCCGTTCGTTTTCGGTCCGCGGTTTCCGTCTCCGTGCCGTCGTCCAGCCACGCGATGCTCGCGTCCACCGCCGCGGCGACGCGCGAGAAGTTAAACGTGGGGGTGGTTTCATTCGGTTCGTCCTCCGTGCCTTCCCGGGCGGCGGGCGAGCCCATCACGTGGTCGCTTTGATCTGCCGCACCGCTTTCTTTCGCGTCTTTCGCATCGGTCACGCGTTCGCCAGACGCGAACTCAATCACCCTGGACGACGCGTTTATACTGGACGACACCAACGTACCTCTCTTGGCGCCGGGCGACGGCGTCAAAAGAAGCGCCTCGGCGGTCCTGAACCGCTTCGCGAGTAACCCTTCGTGTTCTTCCTTTTCTGTTTCGTCGTGTAACGAGTGTAAAGAGCCTGTTTTGCGCCGCTTCGTACTGGTGCTCCCGCCAACCGCGTCGTCGCCGCACGGCGAGTCAGGCGGCGACAACTCGATACCCGTAACCCGCACCTCGCCAACCACCTCGGTCAGGCCGACGTCGACGTCGTGTTCGTGTTCGACCGCGTCGCGCGCGTTGTGTTCGGCGGCTTTGGCCCGGACCCGGACCGGCGCCGGCGACGCGATGGCGTCGTTGACCCGCATCGGCACCAAGGTCAGCGAAGTTGTTTTGGTAACACTTTGCGGCCCCGGCGCCAAAGATCCGCTCACACAAGCCTCCGCGCACGACGACGACCCGAACGTTGCCGCCTCGACGACGCGCATGCACCGGAACAAACGCGCCATCGCGGCGCAGGCGCGCCGCGCGTCCTCCGCGTCGTCCAGGGCACACTTTTCAGCAAACAACGAGGCTTGCTTTTCGGGAGTTTCTTTCGAAGACGTCGTCGTCGTCTGCTCGGGCTGTTTTCCTTTCTTTTGCTTACCTCGTCCACGGGTAGTGGTGGTCGCTTTACCTCGTCCACTGGTAGTGGTGATCGTTTCCAACACCACCCCCCCGTCCTGTGGATCACCCGACCCTCGCGAAAAGCACCGCGAGCCGACCTCCACGATTGTCCGCGCCGCCGCGTCCGCCAGCCGCGCGGTTTCAAGCATCGCGCCGTTCGCGGCGAGCCGTTCCTTGAAAAGTGTCAGTCTTGTATGGGCAAACAGTGTGTTGACGGGTTTGGGAAAGCCCCAAGGCCGTACCTTGAAGTCGCCCCACCCTTGGATAGCAGCCTCGTCTTGTTTCGCCGCTTTCGCGTCGTTCGCATTTTCGTACGCGATTCGGGCATCGGTTTCGTCGTCATCGTGTGTCGTATCGTCCATCGCGTCGCAGTCCTCGTTTTCGGTTGGAGCACCGTTTCGCGCTTTCCGCTCAGCCTCCGCCTCCGCCCTCGCTCTTCGCTGCGCGTCCCTCTGCGACGCCCTCGCCGCGGTCCGCTCGATCTGCGCAAGCGCTCTGTGCGCGGCGAGCATGGCAAGCGTCGGCGCGTCCGCGCGCTCGTGGGGAAGAAACTTTAAACTTCTCAGCGCGTCCCGGGTGAGTTTCAGCGCCTTGGCCTCGGCGCCGTCCGCGAGGAGCGAGGCGAACCCGCCACCGCCGAGCCCGAGCTTTTTCCGCGCGCCTTTCTCTTTTTCTTTTGAACTCTCGCTTTCTTCGCTCGCGGAGAACTCCGTGTGTCTCATGAGGCCGGCTAGAATACCCGCGACGTCGCGTTCCGCGTACGTCGCGCACGCCTCACTGGCCCGGAGCTCTAACGTGGACAAGTAAAGCAAAGCCGCCGCGCTTAACCCTAGGGCCGGGGACGTGGACCGTACGCACTTCTCACGCAGCGCGCGCGCGATGACTCCGTGATCGTCGGGGTCGACACCTTTTGCGCCCCGTTTCGCGCTCACCCCAACCACCGAGGCGCACAGGTCCAGAGCAGCGCGACACACCCGTGGGGCGAGGCCGTGCTGCGCCAGCGCCCGCCGAAACCTCGGCTCCGCGCATATCGCCACCAGCGACGACGCGCACGCCAGGCGCCCTGCTAACGGCGCGTCGTCCCCAAGACCCGACAGCGCATACTGCGCCTCGTCCAGCGCCGCGAGGGCATCGCTGGATTCCGGGATTGTTGAAGTGCGCGCGTCGCGCATCGGCGACGGACTCGCCATGGCCATCGCGGCGGAAGGCGAGTGCGCGTGTGTGTAGTGCTGCGCATTTGTCTTGGTACCTTTGTTGGGTGTCCCGGCGTCTCGGTTCCCGGCGTCTCCACTCACTCCATCTCCCGTCTCCATGGGCGACCCGCTCCGCGACCGCGACCTATCCGAACTTTTGTTTTTAGTCTTGGCCCACTCAGGCGAAGGCGCCGTTAAGGTACCCACCTTCAACGCTGAGCCGGGGCTCTTCACCACAGGCGACGCGGGCGGGGAACCGCCGAACATGCCCCAGCTCGGCACGGTAGCACCGGGGCTATCGCGACAGGCGGTTTCACCGATCATCCCGTTTTCGTCTTTCTCAACACCTGCGTCGTCGTCGCCGGAAAGGGTCTCGCCAAAGTCAAACGGGTCGTTGGGAACGTTTTTGTCGTCGTTTCGTTTCGGGTGTTCTGTTTCCATCGTTTCCTCTTTCTCCGTTTCCATCGCCTCTTCCTCTTTCGCAGGCGACCGCCTTCCGTGTGCAGGGACGTCAATTTCGTCGTCGTCGTCCTCTTCGTCCAGGGTGAAGGCGTCGACTTCCGCGAAGGTCACGCGCCGGCGCTTACCGGGCGTGGGCAGAAACGGATCAAACGTTTTCACCGGTTCCCCCCCCTTCCTCCCGGAACAAAGAAGTTTACCAATCACGTCCCCGTCCCCGCGGTACGGTAGCTCGTTTTCGGCACCGCACACGGCATCGCGCGCGGCGCCGAACATCCCCGGGGATAAAGGATTTTTATCCGAACATCCCGGGGAGCTTCGGCACCGCGCGCTCGTCGCCGGCGAGTGCGCGGGTCGGTTTTCGGGTTTCGGTTTCGACCGCATCGGCGGAGATCTGGTGGAGGGCGACAAGGGCGCCTCTTCCAGCGCCGCGTCCCGTGAGGTTTCAAAGTCGAACGCGTCCGGCTTTGCGTTTGCAGTCCGGGCCGTTTTGTGTTTCCCACCTGACGCGTGCGTAACCGTCCCCTCTGCGGGGTCACCACGAGGGTCCGTCTCCCTCCCGACCGCGTTTCCTGAAACTCGGGAAGGGGACGATCCCGCCGGCTCGCTGCCGCGCGTGTCACCCGCCCCATACCCAGACCCAGACCCAACGACGCCCTTGGTCAGGAAACCCTTGATACTCGCCTGCCTCTGGGCCTTGCCGCGGCGCTCGTAGATCTTCGAAAGGAACCCCATGGTGGCGGTGCGATGGCTCTCCTCTCGCGAGATTGGCCTGCGCTTCCGATTTCAAAAAGGTGCCTCCCGCCAACCGAGGCAGCAAGTAGGACCTCAGCAGCGCGCGACGCAGACGCACGCGACACGAGGCTTCACGATACTCCAACCTCGACTTGGGCGGTCGAAAAACTGCGTCCGCGCGCTCGCTACGCGCGCCGCTCTGAGGGGCCTACGTCGTGGAAGCCAAAGTCGTAGCAGCCACGACGTTTCGAGCGGCGGCAAAACAGGCCAAATTTTTCTCAATTTTCGATAGGGTCGAGCCGGTCGCTTTCAAACCGAGTTGTTTCTGTTACGGTGAAGTCTCATCGAGGGATGTTCGGTCAATTTGCTTCATTGGTGGTCGCCGAATAAATATGTCGGAAATGCCGAAAAATCGAAGCAACGACTCCCCTCGGACGTGCGTGTTTCCACGGCAGCACGGTCCGCGGTGGCGCACACCGCGGCGCGCGAGCGCTGCGCCGACAAGTCCGCGCTACCGCGTCCACACGGTGGCGAAACAGTCCGTTGGGAAGGACACCACCGAGCGCGACCTTCCAACGTTTACGACGAAACAGAATTCCACGTTGGATTCGCGAAAAGGCGCTAGACGCGTTTTTTCGGTGCCCCCTCGCTCGCAAGGCTGCAGAGAGAGGTGGTCGCGTTTGCGCTGGTGCCCGTGAGGAGCTCGGAACGCCAATTAACGAGGAGTCGTGGGTAGGTTTCCTCACCAAAAATGACCTCGCTTCCCCCGAGACCTCCCCCCGCGGACACCGCATCTGCATCGAGAGTCGGAGGCACATCGTCGTTTTCCGTGAAGGACCTTCGCGCGAGTCTTGAGTCGCGCGCGAGGACGCTGGAAACCACCGCCTCGGCCGCGGCCGCGGCGGTGCGCACGCGTTTCACAACCGAGGTGGGGGGCTTGTTTTTGGATGAAGAAGACGTAACACACACAGCGAACGCGTTCGTGGAGCTGGCGCGGAGGCCCGCGGAACGGGTGTCACAGGCCGTGGTAAGGGCCTTTCCCAATCACCACGTTCGGCCTCTGCGATTGATTGATTGCCCATACCAGACTGACACTTTCGGCTTTTATCGGGCCAGGCGCGTTTAACGCCCGAGGACAACATGTTGATGCGCGGCGTCAAGACGAGCGTGCGGAGCGCCGCGGTGGGCATGCGACGCGTGCGGACCGTGGAGAACGAGTTCGTCCGAAGCGGGACCCCGGGTGGTGACACCGGAACCGGCGACGGAAATGACACTTCCGATGTGTTCGGAGCCGACGGCGATTTGTTGAGTGATAACTCCTCCGCAACCGGCGGTGTGTTTCCCGGAAGTATGTTTACGCTCCCGCCGAGACTGGCCGCCGCGCCCACCTTGTTGCGCGAACAAATCGACAAAACCGTCGCGCTTCGCCCCGAGTGGGACGTGTTCAAGTCTTTGAAAAGCGGTTCTTCCGAAAACGGGTCCCCTGGGCGTTCGTTTCAAATGAAACCACCTGGAACTCACCCGCAGTACGTGCCCGGGCAGTACGTCCCGGGAAGCACGTCGAGTGCGGGTCTGGACGATTTGCTTCGGAACATCGAGGCGCGGATCGAGGCGACGGTTGGAGGATTCGGGAAAGGTGGCCCTAATGGAGGAACAACGCCGTTCGCCAAAGACTTCACCCCTTCCGAGTTGCTCACAAAGGTGCACGACGCCGGGAACGCCGCGGTGCGTGAGTGGCTCGCTACGGCGCGGGAAAAGGCGGAGATGTCCCGGCCTGGGGCTTTGACGTCGAGAAAACGAAACCCCGCAGTGCGCAAACAGTCTCGCAGTCTCGCGTCCATGAGCGAAGGCGAATTTCGGGAAGCGGAAGCGGCGGCGGCGTTGACGGCGTCGCGAAGCGCCGACGCGCGAGACGCAAGTTTGGGGACGAATGATCCGAGTAAATACTCACCAGAGGAGGACGCTTTCAGTGACGAGTCACTGAGCTCACTGGTGAGCCCGTCCGCGAGCGGATCACTCACGTCACCCGAGAAGTCAATGAACGCTCCAGGCACGTCGCCCACGACGACGCTTACTAGTGTGGCGAACAGCGACGAAGAGTCTTTACGCCTCGAGGCGCGCCGAGATTCGCTCGCCGCGGGTACCTCCGCGGTTTCCACGACCGGACGAGATGTCGTCGGTAGCCCTCCAAACGAGAGAGACATGGCCGGACTCTTGCCCACCAGCAAACAGCGCGTCACAACGCCGATTCGCACGCCGGGAAGGTCCGTCGCCATCGTCACCACGGCGTCGCTTCCCTGGATGACCGGCACGGCGGTGAACCCGTTGCTGCGCGCGGCGTACCTTGCGAAACGCGGGACGCATGACGTGACCCTGGTGGTGCCGTGGCTGCCTCCTGAGGAACAGGTGTTGATCCACCCGGGGATTGTTTTTGAAACGACACAAGAGCAAGACAAATACGTCCGCCAGTGGGTCAAAGACCGGTGCGGTTTCGAGTGCACGAACCTGAAACTAGACTTCTACCCGGGGCGGTACGCCAAGGACAAGTACTCGATCATTCCGGTTGGCGACGTGGTACGTATTTTCAAAACACTGTTCCGGCCGATTACCATACCCTGACTGTTTACTGATACACGTTCTGACACTTTTGTTTCACCAAACAGAGCAAATACATTTCGTCAAAAAACAAGCACGTCGCCGTGCTCGAAGAGCCGGAGCACTTGAACTGGTACCACAGCGGTGACCGGTGGAGCGACCAATTCGAGCACGTGGTGGGGGTTGTGCACACGAACTACCTGGAGTACGCGCGGCTTGAAAAGCACGGGCAGGTCAAGGAAGTCGCCATGCGGTTCGTCAACGCCTGGGTCTCGCGCACGCACTGCCACAAGATCATCAAGGTACGGCCTTGCGCGTTTCCCAAATCCAGACACACTGTTTGATGCCCCTCTGTGACGTCCACTAGTCATTGAAGGAAGTTACTACATTCATCACAAGTGCACTGTTTTATCTCTCAGCTGGTGACTGTTTGTCCATACATCACCCAATACAGTACACCCATACTCAAGACTGACACTTTTCTTTTTTACAAAAAGCTGAGCGACGCGGTGCAGGACTTCCCCCGGAGCGAAACGGTTAACGTGCACGGGGTGTCGCCCGTTTTTCTTGAAGTCGGCAGACGCAAAGCCACTGCGGCGTTGCAAGCGACCGCCGCGGAAGGCGACCCGGACGCGGCCGCTTCTCTGGCGGTTGGAAGAACCGTTTCGAAAGGTACGTATTGGGCCTTTCCCAAATCCCATCACTGTTTTACCGAAGCTGGTGACTGTCTGTCCATACATCGCGATATGCAAGACGTTAACCACTTTTCTGTTACACAAAAAGCGCTGGCGTCGCTCAGCGCGCGGTCGGAGCGGCAGCGGAGCGCGTCGGAAGGTCGGAAATCGAACGACAAACAGTCTGGAAAGAACGACTCCTCCAAAACATCGCAAAAGAAACCCACCTGTAAAAAAGAAGACCAGACCCCGGAACAGATCCACCCGTCAAGCGAGGTTTTTGACAAAGGGTGTTACTTCCTCGGGAAGGTTGTGTGGGGCAAGGGTTTCCACGAGCTGTTAACGCGGGTGGAGGAACACAACGCGAGCCCCGCCGGCGTTACCCATACACTCGAGCTGGACGTTTTCGGGTCGGGCGAGGATTTCGACGCGGTTTCCAAAACATCGGTGCAGAAGAACCTGCCTTTGAGGTTCAAAGGCAGAGCGGATCACGCTTCCGATCAAATGCACGACTACAAGGTGTTCATCAATCCGTCTTTGTCCGACGTCGTCGCCACCACCAGCGCGGAGGCGCTCGCGATGGGGAAGTTTGTGATTTGCGCCAAGCACCCGAGCAACGGTACGTATTGTTTAGGGTTTAGGGTTTAGGGTTTAGGGTTTAAACCCTGAACCCCAACACCAAATCCCACGACTGTTTGCGCATACACGACTGACACTTTCTTTTCTTCGTCTCCCAGACTTTTTCGGGACGTTTCCAAACTGCTTGACCTACGCCACGCCTGACGAGTTTTCGCGGTGCGTCACGAAAGGTACGTGTTGCGTTTCCCAAATCCCGCCTCCCTGTTTTATCTCTCAGCTGGTGACTGTTGTCCATACATCGAGATATACAACACTGACACTTTTCTGGCAAAACTCAAAAGCGCTGTCCACTGACCCGGCGCCGCTCACTTCAAAAGACCGGTACCGGCTCTCCTGGGAAGCCGCGACGGACCGGTTTCTGGACGCCGCCGAGCTGGGCGCTGAGCAACACACCGGCCCGGGAAGGTACGGCCGGACGGGGCTTTCCCAAATCAGGCGGCACTGTTTCTGCTGCCCCTCTTTGAGTACAGTACATACATCACAAGTGCACTGTTTTATCTCTCAGCTGGTGACTGTTCAGACCGATAACCCCTCCCTGTTGACCAGGCCATCGTCCAATACATCGCCCAATACAGTACACCCATACTCAAAGACTGACCCTTTCCTTTTTTACAAGCAGCAAGCCTCGCGACCGCATCGCGGAAGCCGCGGCGCACGCGCTGCACTCCTCGATGGCGAGAACGGAGCCGCTGCGGCGAGCCGCGGGGGCGGGGGAAGGGACGCTGCACGGCCCGGTCGTGGTGGACGGGAAGTGGGTTCCACCGTGAGTGAAACGGGGGTGATGGGTGGGGAACTACTGGCGTACTGGGAGTGGGAGAGTCGACCGAAGAAAAGAAATTGACAAAAACGAAAGACGTCTTGAAAACAGACTTGACTTGAAAACAGATTATTTTTTACTTACGCCCGATCCTTTCCAGTAGTCGACTTGAAAACAGACTTGAAAACACTTCATGCGCTTCCCACGGTACTTCTACTACGCCGGCGCCCTGGTGGCGGCGGAGCCCTTTCGCTTGTTGCCGGCCATGCTTTTCGTCCCGACCGCGGTTTGCTTTTGCGTGTGGGCTTTTTCGTTCGGAGCGGGTTCGGGTGGGTTTTTTTTGGGAGGGGACTCTTTCTTCGGAGCAGCAGGCTTTGTTTTTCGCGCCGGACCTTTCGGTTTCGCGCAAGCCTGTGCTTTCGGGGCCTCGGGCGTGTCTTTCTTTTGCCGTTTCGCCGCCGCCGTCGCGAGGTCGTCCTTGGGCTTGTTCTTGCTTCCTTTGGGCCTGCCCAGCTTCTTCTTTTCCTTCACTGCAGGCGGCGCGGACTCGGCTTCGAGATTTTTCCTCGGACGGCCCCGCTTTTTCTTCACAGGGCCAGCCGGGTCTGCATTTGGGGTCTCGCCTTCCCCTTCCATCGCGGCGGAAGGTCGTGTTTCGAGCGCGGAGGTGGCGAGCGGAGACCCCGTGGTCTCCGCGACACACGAAACTTCGGCGTTGGTGGTCGGCTCCATGCGGAGGTCACGCGCGGTGCCTCACTGACAAGGTCGTTGACAAGACGACTTCTTTCTGGGAACAACGAGAAGAACCAGCAAGCAACCTGCAAGAAAAAAATATTCGCAAGATTTCGCTGTCGTCGCTCGTGGCTTCTCGGACGACGAAACACGCTGTCGTGGCAGCTCGTCGTCTTTCTAGGACGACTAAACACACGCACACGCGCGCGACGTCGACGACGCCGAGCACGCCATGCGCCGCAACGCACGCACGGTGCTCTTCGCGCTCTTTCTGCTCCTCTGCGTCTGCCTTTGCGTGGACGCGCAGGGAAGCGCCCGGCGAGGGAGCTCGGGTCGGTCGGGTGCTGCTTCGTCTCGGTCCGCGGGCCGGCGAAGTTTCGGGGGGAGAAGCGGAGGACGCGCCGGTGCTTCGCGCGGCACCGCGGGTGGTGCGGCGCAAACGCGTTCTCGAGGTGGCGGTTCACCGCGACAAACAGGTGCGCGCGCGGGGGTGAACACCGCCGCGCGCGTCGCGCGCGGAGTCGCCCGAACCATGCGCCCTGCCCAAACCCAGGCAGGACAACGGCAGGTATCCGGACGTACTAGTTTCGGCATGCGCGCCGCTCCTGTTCCAGATACGCGCACGAACGCCCCGCTCGGAGCGGGCGCGAGGTACGAAGCTAGGCGGGCTACTGGTCCAGCCGCCCAAGCCGCCGTTCGCGATACCGCCATCGCTGGACCGCGTGCCCTGGATGCTGAAACCGCACCGCGCGTCGCGGCGCGCGCGCGCCCCGGTCTCGCAAACGCCCTCGCCGACGAAAATGCCCTCCCCGCGGCGTATCGCGCGCGCGAGGGCGACCGCGTTGGCGTATCGTCGCGCGCGGAGACATCACCAGCCAGTGACCCATCGTCAGCTATTGACCCATCGTTAGCACGCGACCTACCACCCAACGAAGCCACCGCTGGGCTGCGCCGCGGAGGCGACAGCGTTACGAGCGCGGTTGCGGAGGCGGCGGAGGTCACGCCGCGGACACGACTTTCCGGCGCGCGCGACGCAGACGCAAACTCCGTTTCCGCTGAAAATACCGTCGGCGCCGCGTTCAGGGAACGCGACGAAACTCCAGACCCAACACAGGAAGCGACGAAGACACAGATGCAATTTACGAAACGTGGTCCGACTTCTGACGACACCGTGGCGGCGGTTAGTGACCCTACCGGGGTTGGCGAGACTAACGGCGACGACGACTTCGGGTCTTCGGTCGCTTCGGCGGATGCGTCGTCGGCGAGGGACGAAACACCGAAACAGACACAAGAAGCAGTACCGACACAGATGCAAATGAAGGAACCCGGTCCGAGCACCACGGACTCATCATCGTCCGTGACCGATCCCTTGGTTGACGCGGTCGCGTCCCTCGGCTCGGCGTTGTCCGCGACGCCGTCATCGGCGGCGATCGGCGAAACCGCCGCGCCGATTTCCCCGAGTACACAAAACCCGGCACTAAACCCTAACGCAGACCCGGCACTAAACCCTACACAAGACCCAGCACCGTCCGCGGTCGCGACACCGGATGAAACCCAACAAATAGCCAGGCCTCGGCCTGAGGACCCACGCGGGTCGGCGGCTCGACGAGACCCAACGCCGGTTACCGCTGACAGCGCGCCCGGTTCGTTCGCGTCGCCGACCCAAACTTCCGCGACCGCCGATCCGGTTACGGCTCCGGTGGATACGAAAGAACCGCGTGCCGACGACCCGTCGCCCACGCAAGGCGCGGGAGCCGTGGACACGCCACCTGAGTTAAGTTCCGAGGAATCGGAAACGCAACCGGTAAGTCCGGACGAAACGTCTGGGTCCGCGGAAGGATCTACCGGATCGGGTTCGAGCGACGACGCAAACGAGAACGCCGCGTCCCAAGCCTCACCAGCTTCCCAAAACCCGGTCTCGCCGTATCGCGCCGGCGGCACGAACGACAAAAACCAAGGCCCAGGTTCCGGCAAGTCCTCATCAAAAATCCCTTTCAACTTCGGCGGCGGTCGCGACCTCGGGAGGTCGTACACGAAGCGCGGGTTCCAGGGCGTACCGAGGGAGAGCGAGTGCTCTGGCGGCAAGAGCGCCACGCAAAGTCAACGTCCAGAATCGCGGACAGAAAAGAAGTGGATCGTCCGGTTCCGAGACAACGTCACGGACAGGTACGTGTTGGGGCTTTCCCAAATCCAGGCACACTGTTTGCCGATTGTCCGCCCGTAATTACGTAATACACGCGGTCCGAACGATTGACACTTTTCGTTCACAATCACAGCGTGTACTTCGAAGCCGCCCGGGAGGTTTCTCTTGGCGAGGCGGATACGAACGTAGCCGCCGCGCGTCCTCGTTTAAGAGCCGCCGCCCCGGGGCTGCGCATCGCCGTGCTCGGCGGCGTGTCGCGACGGTTCAAGCGATCGTTCGCGAAGTCGCACGCGATGGACATAGAGAGCATAGAGCCCGACTTTGAAGTCAAGGCGTTTCGGAGGGAGTTGAAAGGCGAGGTTCAGGATACGGATACGGATACTGATAATGGAAACGTACGTCCTGATACTGGAAACGGAAGTTCTGATACCGTGCAACTGCTCGACGTAGATACCGGCGGCGCTAAGGCGGTTATAAAACAAGCTGAAAGCGGTACGAACGTCGCGTCGGCGCCGAGACCCGTTGCCAACCGGTCGTTCCGCCAAGCCCCGCGTCCGCGAGTGAGCTGTGATTTGTTGTCCCAAACCAGGCTCTCACCTAAACAGTGGAACCTGGATCGCTTAGTCGGGTCGGGTATTGGCGGCGTCTCCGTGTCTCTTCTTGACGGGAAGTTCACCGCCCCCGAGTGTCTGTGCGGCAGGTACGTATTGGCCGTTTCCCAAATCCAGACACTGTTTGCCCACACAAGACTGACCCTTTTATTTCACACTCGCAGAGGCGTGTCCGTGTTCGTAATAGACACGGGCGCGCGAACGACGCACGCCGAGTTCGCCGGCCGGGTAGGGCAGTCTGTGAACTTCGTGGAGTGTAGCGGCGACGGCAGTGGGGCGATGAAGGACGACAGCGGGCACGGCACGCACGTCAGCGGCACGGTGCTGGGTACCACGTCTGGTGTGGCGAAGTGCGCGTCGTTGCACCCCGTGCGGGTGCTGGATGGAAACGGGCAAGGGAAATCTTCTTCAATCGTCGAGGCGCTGGATTGGATCGCCGAGCTCGTGTTGCAAAACGGCAACCGGAAGATCGTCAGCATGAGTTTAGGTACGTATTTCCCAATCACCACATTCCGCCTCCCCCTGATTGCCCATACCCCGACTGACACTTTCGGCTTTTATTTCTCAGGGGGCCCGAGGTCATCCGCCCTGGACGCCGCGGTTCGAGAGATGGTCAACGCCGGCATTCCCGTGATTTGCGCCGCGGGGAACGAACAAGCGGACGCGTCCACCACGTCACCGGCAGGCGAAGCGAGCGTGATCACGGTTGGCAGCACTTCTTGCTACGAAACGAGCCAAAAAAAAAAGTGCGTCTCGGATGACGTTTCCGTTTTTTCAAACTTCGGCACCGCCGTGGACGTGTACGCCCCAGGCGACGACGTACGAAGCGCCTGGATCGACACCGACTACGCGTGGAAGCAAAACAGGTACGGCCGGAATCGGCTTTCCCAAATCCAGGCACGACGTTTACCGCCCCGTTCGTGACGTCTACTAGTTTCATTCAACGGAAATACGGGAACACTCGTACTTACTAACGTAGTCTACTTACTACGGGTAACGTTTACCAGTACTGGCAACTGTTACAAATACATCACAAGTAGACTGTTTGCCCATACACAAGACTGACACTTTTCTTTCCCAACACAACAGCGGAACCTCCATGGCGGCGCCGCTCGTAGCGGGCGCGTGCGCTTTGTACCTGGAGAAGGTACACATTTCCCACCCACCACATTCCGCCTCCTGATTGCCCATACGAGGCTGACACTTTCGGCTTTTATCTCAAGTTTCCAACCGCGACGCCGGCGGATTTGAAACGCGCGTTGACCTCAACCTCCACGCCGGTGACCTGGAAGAACAACAAAGGAGCAGGGGGGGGGGGGATTCTGGATGTCACTGCCATGCTTTCGGTGAAGCCGGGGAGTTAGAGAGACGCGCGGAGATGCGATTGTGTACGAACGAATTTACCCAAAAAAATGACCGGTCACCCATAGGTTCAATCGCGCTTTTGACGATCACCGTTCATCGCGAACATCACGGATTTGAAAGCGTATTTGCGTCTTTTGCTTTTCCTAATTTGGCATGTTGCGTTTCGGTTGAGGCATTTTTTGGCTCTTCTCGGAGAGTGTCTTTCCTCGGGCCCGCCGTTCGCCAGCCAGAACCCCGGCGCGGTCGTGCGACCGTGACCTGGAGTTCGCCGTACGGCGGCGCATCGCGCGGGTCGTGGTGCACGGAACCACCAGGTGCGTCCGTGTTTCGACGTTACCGACGAAGTGGTGCGGCGTAGTCGGGTGAGGAATCACGGGAGGATCGTTTGGCGCTTTGATTGTTTGGAATCGTGATTCGCACTGCAATGCCGGGCGACGCTCGCAGGTCGCGTCTGGCGGACGAACGCGCGGAGTGGCCCGCGCGCCCCTCGATTGCGGACTCCTCAGCGCTCGGGGTGCACGGCGAGAACTTCGTGCGTGTCGCCCCGAGCTGGCTATCGCGAACGGGCGGTGATGCGCTGGTGGACAAGCCTCGGAACCGCGGGTTGCCGCCCGGCGCGAAACCGGTTCCCTCTTTGATCGACCGCCCCGCGCAGAAATCGCGGTCGTCGCGCCCGGAAATGTTCGCCCCAACTGACGTGATGCTCACCGCGGATGCGTACGGCACGAATGGGGGTGTGGGGGTATCAAAAACAGTACCGAGAGCGTCGCAAGGGATGGGACGGAAAAGCAAGGACGCCACCTCGGGAGGATTGGGCGCTCGACTCTCCGCGACCCAGATCGATTTCCGATCCCCAAAGCACCAAAGGTCGTCAGCCCCGAACTCGCCAGGCCGGGACGAGCCTCTAACGCCTTCCGGGCGGTCTTCAGGTGGAGACAAATTTAAAGGCCGCGCTTCGGGCGGCCAATCCACGATTGGCAGGTCCTCCTCGTCGTCGATCCCCGAACCGTCCGCCGCGCAAATCGCAAACATGTTACCCGGCGAACAGTTCATAAAAACCTCGGACGATATCGTGGAGTACTACGGTACGTGTTGGGGCTTTCCCAAATCCAGGCACACGGTTTACGGACCCTGTTTGAGTGAACTACTCGTGCCGTGTGTAGCATTGCGAGTACGTTCCGTAACGTTTACTGGCGTACTCGCGGCTGTTACGAACCCACGCTCGAGAGGCTCACAAGACTGACACGTTTATTTTTTGCAATCAGTGAGGAACGGCTTGGGCGCGCCGATCAAGGTGTTCTACTGCATCACGGCCGGGGTGTCATCGTCATCGATGACACGGGCGGGCGGGGCTGGAGGGGACACGAGTGGCGTGTACACCCCGTACCTGCTGCACGTGGTGCCGAAAGATTTCGTGGAGCACACCCACGTGGAGCACTACACCGTCACGTCGAGCGGCGTTACGTTCGTTTCGGGACAGTTGGGCGGCGGCGGCGAGTTCGTTCCTCTTGGTGACTGGATGCGTGACGCCTCGGTGTTCACGTTGATGAGACAAATGAGGTTCTTCAAGGACTACCTCATCGCCAAGACGTTCAAGTTTTGGAGGAGCAACGTGCGGTACAAGATGTACGCTTTGGTCCGGGCGAAGATCGAGAAGGTAAGTATTTCCCAATCACCACGTTCCGCCTCCTGATTGCCCATACGAGACTGACACTTTCTTTTTTATCGTATCAGAAACTCCCTTTTGCTCGTAAAAAGTTTTCCCCCGCGCTAAGCGAGATCGGCGCGCTTTGCGACGAAATCCGCGAAACGCAGTGCATCGTGGTGAACCCGCTTGTGACGCACACGCTGAGCGACTTCACGAAAAACCAGGAGACACAGCTGCGAGACGTGGCGCTGCCTAGCATGGAGACGGCGCTGGAAAAGGCGCGTCGCGTTCTGGAACGCGTGTGCAGGTACGCGCCGCGCGTTTCCCAAATCCGGCCGGCACGCTGTTTGCCGATTGTCCAGCAGAGTTTCTACTCACTCACATGGCCTTACAAGACTGACGCTTTCTTTTCTTCGTCCCAAGGGACGTGGCGCTGGAAAGCGAAACCGTCGCCGCCCAGTTAGCGGCGACGACCGGAATAGATTCCTTCGTGTCGAAAACGAAATCCATGGTCGCCCTGAAAAAGGAGCAGTGGGACAAGAAAGCATCACACACGCGGGTCACCGAGGAACGCAAACTGTTACCGAACCTGGTCAGGCTGGCGGACTACATGCTCACCGCATCGCTTACGCACATGGCGAATGCCAACGCGCGCAGGTTACTGGACGCGGTTGAGAAACCGGACCCGAAATCCAAAGGCGCGTTCGCCACGGTTGTCGGGTTTGGCACCGAAACCACGCAGTTTGAGCCTGACGAACAGACCTTGTTGACCGCTATCAACGGCCAAGTCCTGGACGCCCTGGCCCTGGCGCTCGGCTCGGTGCCCCGCGTGGCAAACGCGCGCGCCTTCGCGCCGCTGTTCGAGGGAAACGCGGGCGACACAACAAACGAGAAGCGTAATTTATCCGTGAAGCGTAATTTGTCGTTGGCCACACCACTAGGTACCCCCCGGGCTTCCGCACAAAGCATCGCCAACACTGACTCGGTGGAGAGCTTGGAGGGCGGCGGCGGCGATCCCGCGCGCGGCGCGGGCACCAAGCGCGCGTTTGAAGGCCTCGGGCCGATGGCGGTGCTTCTGGCGGACGAGGGGTGGCTTGCTATGCGGTCCTCGCTTGCCACGAAAATCACCGCCAGCTTCGGGGACTCGGCAGCGTTCGTCAAAACTTATGACGAGCTGCGCGCCATTTACGAGTTCGGGTTAGGTACGTGTGGGCCAGGCTTTCCCAAATCATAGACGACTGTTTTACCAGGTCAAGACTGACACTTTCTTTTCTGTATCGCAAGGGTGGGACCAGGATTTGTACGAGAAAACCCCGAAAACGGTCAACACGTTCCGGGCGGATATGCTGGTGCAGAAAGGGTGGCAACTTTCGCTGGATAAAATGAAAACCAGCACCACGGTGGGTTGCGTTTTCGTGGACGGCAAGCCGCTGCGGAGCGGGCTGCTAAACACGGTGCACGGCATGCTGGAGAGCATGAAAGCCTTGTTGCTGGTGAAGGCGCGGGAGGAAGCGATCAAGAGCGGGGGCAACTTTGGCAAGCGGTGCGGAACTTTCCCAATCACCACGCTCCGCCTGCCTGTTTTACCGAAGCTGATGATTGTTGTCCACACGGCGTGATATACTCGTCCTGCATCCTGGACGTCTTACAACCAGAAGGGCGCATTCCCGTCCGGACTGTTACCCCTCCCTGTTTACGTAGCACCAATCCCGGATATACACGCAGTCCGACCGACTGACGCTTTCTTGTTGATCGCCTCAGCGTGAAAACCCTCACCGGGCGCCCGGACGAGCTGGACGGGTTCATGGGTTTCGTGGAGACGCACCAGAAGCACCTCAACGCGAAAACCTTGTACACGACAGAACACGCCACAGTGGAGGACATGTTCGCGATGCTGGTGGAGTACGAGATGAAGATCCCGGCGGCGGACCAGGTGCGTCTTGACGACTTGAACGACGCGCGGGGTCTTTTCCTGGAAAGCATGGCCCTCGGCGTCGATTTCGTCGACGCCAAAAAGCCGGAGATGATGAAAGCCCTGAAGGTTGGCATTTCAGACGTGGAGGAAGTGCTGTTCCGCGAACAAACCGCTTTGAACACCGGGCAGTACATGGACCGGGAAAGCGACCCGGCGGAGGTGGTGGTCGCGTTGGCGGTTGTCCGCGGAAACCTGGACCAGCACGCCGCGAAGGTACGGCCGTAGGGGCTTTCCCAAATCCCAAGACTGTTTTACCATACAAGACTGACAAATTCTTTTCTTCGTCGCAGTGCGAGCTTTTCAAAAAGTACCAGCGCTTGTTCGGCACCGCGGTCGGCGCGTTTTCGTCCCTGGACTTGGCGGTGAAGGAGTACCAGTCAAAATTCGACAGCTGGAACGCGTTGCACAGGTTCCGGGTGGACTCCACGAGTTGGATGAGCAACCCGTGCGAGAGTTTGGTACGTATTGCGCGTTTCCCAAATCCAGGCACACTGTTTGCCAGCACAAGATTGACACTTTTCTTTTACAATCACAGGAACTCGACGCCATCACAAACGGCGTGGACGACGCCTACACCGCCGCGTATAAGATGCTGAAACTTCGCAGAGACGACCAGGTTGTGATGCGCGCGAGGGAGGAAATCGAGGCGTTCCGGAAGTACGTTCCGCTTTTGAACGAAGTCGCGAACCCGGCGTTACAGCCTCGTCATTGGGAACGAATTTTCACTGTTTTCGACAAAGCCGTGTATGACCACACAAAACCCCCCACCGCGCACGACCTGTTAGAGTGGGGCGCGTTAACACAGTTGGAGCAGCTTGAAACAATCGGCGCGCAAGCGAGTAAGGAGTTTTCCCTGGCGCAGACGTTGAAAAAAATGACCAAGGAGTGGCAAGGCCAGAACTTCAAGTGCCTGCCGTACAAAGACACCGGGACGTACGTGTTGGGCGGGTCCGATGACGCCCAAACGCTGCTTGACGACCAGATCGTCAAGGCGCAGGGCATGTGCGCGAGCCCGTTCGTGAAGCCCTTCGAAGCCGAAGCCAAAGCCTGGTCCGCCGTGCTGAACACGCTTCAGGACATGTTGGATAACTGGCTGAAGTGCCAGCAGACGTGGCTTTACTTGGAGCCTATTTTTTCGAGCGAGGACATTGTTAAGCAGATGCCCGAGGAAGGGGAGAAGTTCCGGCAGGTGGATAACGAGTGGCGCGATATTATGAACGCCACGAAAGAGGCGCCTGATGTCATTACGATCGGCAAGGACAAGGAGCGCCTTGATCGCCTGGAGGAGTGCAACATTTTGCTGGACCAAATTCAAAAAGGCCTCAGCGCGTACCTCGAGAAGAAACGGCTTTTTTTTCCGCGGTTCTTCTTTTTATCCAACGACGAGATGTTGGAGATCTTATCGGAAACCAAAGACCCGACCCGAGTGCAGCCGCACTTAAAGAAGTGTTTCGAGGGGATCGCAAAGTTGAAGTTCGAAGGCGACGATTTCGTGATCGCCGCGATGATCAGCGAGGAGAGCGAAGAAGTGCCTTTAATGAAACCCGTGGTCGTCGCAGGTACGCGTTGCGTTTCCCAAATCCGCCACACACTGTTTTGCCAATTGTCCGCCCGTAACTACTCATGCACGTTACGAAATACTGACACTTTCTTTTACCCATCACAAGACGCCAACGGCGCGGTGGAGAAGTGGCTTCTTCAAACCGAAGCCGCGATGTTCGACTCCATTCACAACGTCACTGGGGAGGGGCTGGCGGCGTACGTCACAAAGCCCAGAGACCAGTGGGTGCTTGATTGGCCGGGGATGGTGGTGCTCGTGGTGACCGCGGTGAACTGGACCGCCGACGTCACGAAGGCGATTGGCGAGGGGAAGACCTCCGTGAAGACGTACGAAGAGAAGTGTACCGCGGATTTGCTGAAAATCGTGGACCGCGTACGCGGCGAGCTCACGTCGCTTCAGCGGAAAACCCTCGGCGCGCTGGTAGTGATGGACGTGCACGCGCGTGATGTGGTTTCCGTTTTGGCGCGAAACGGCGTCTCCAGCGCCACGGATTTCGACTGGCAAGCGCAGTTACGGTCGTACTGGGAAGACGACCCGCGCGAAGAGCGCGAGCTCACCGCTATTATGCGCATCATGAACGCGGAGGTGGAGTACGGGTACGAGTACTTGGGGAACAGTTCGCGGTTGGTAATCACGCCGTTGACGGATCGGTGTTACCGGACCTTGATGGGCGCGATTCACCTCACCATGGGCGGCGCCCCCGAAGGCCCCGCGGGTACCGGTAAGACGGAAACCACCAAAGACCTCGCCAAAGCGCTGGCCAGGCAGTGCGTCGTGTTCAACTGCAGCGACTCGATGGACTACATCCAGATGGGCAAGTTCTTCAAAGGCCTCGCCTCAAGCGGGGCATGGGCGTGTTTCGACGAGTTCAACCGCATCGACTTGGAGGTTCTATCCGTGGTGGCGCAGCAGGTGCTCGACATCCAACGCGCGATTGGCGCGAAGGTCACGTCGTTCGTGTTCGAGGGAACGGAAATCGGCCTGAAGTACAGCGCTTGGTGCTGCATCACCATGAACCCGGGGTACGCGGGGCGGAGCGAACTTCCAGACAACCTGAAAGCCCTGTTCAGGTACGTATTTCCCACCCACCACATTCCGCCTCCCTGATTGATTGCCCATACTCGTACCAGAAGGGACTATTACCCTGACTGTTTACTCATACACATTACGAGGGACTGACACTTTTTCGTTCACAATCAGAACCGTCGCGATGATGGTCCCCGATTACGCCATGATCGGCGAGATTATTTTATACTCGTTCGGGTATTTAGAAGCGCGGGATTGCGCCACGAAAATCGTGCAGTGCTACAAGCTTTGTTCGGAACAGCTTTCTTCGCAGGACCACTACGACTACGGCATGCGCGCGGTAATGGCGGTTTTACGCGCCGCGGGGAACTTGAAACGCCGGTACCCCGACGAGGACGAGTACGTGTTGATGTTGCGCTCGATCATCGACGTGAACCTTTGCAAGTTTTTGTCGCACGACGTTCCGCTGTTCAAGGGGATCATTTCTGATCTCTTTCCCGGAGTGGTCCTTCCAAAAGCCGACTACGCGCTAATGGAAATCGCCATGCACGAAGCCTGCGTTGAGATGAACCTGCAACCCGATCCGTATTTCTTTTTGAAAACCATCCAGCTATACGAGATGATCGTCGTGCGGCACGGGTTGATGATCGTGGGGCAGCCGTTTTCCGGCAAGACGGCGTCGTACCGGGTGTTGGGCCGCGCGCTTTCCCTGATGGCGGAACGAGGCGAGGAAGGCCAAGTCAAGTGCGAGCACTGCGTGGTGAACCCGAAAGCAATTACGATGGGCCAGCTTTACGGCCAGAACGACCCGCAGACGCACGAGTGGCAGGACGGGGTGCTTGCGGTTGTGTACCGGTCCTGCGCCCAGGACCAATCCCCGAACCGGAAGTGGCTCGTCCTGGACGGCCCGGTCGTGAGTATTTCCCATTGACCACGTTCCGCCTGCCTGATTGCCCATACTCGTCCTGCAAAAGGACTATTACGACCAGAAGGGCGCATTCCCTCGGACTGTTACCCTGACTGTTTACTCATACCAATCTCTCATACACATGGTCCGAGAGACTGACACTTTTTCGTTTACACGCAGGACGCGATTTGGATTGAAAACATGAACACGGTGCTCGACGATAACAAAAAGCTGTGTTTGAACAGCGGCGAGATCATCGCCATGTCTTCCGTGATGAACATGATTTTCGAGGTTGCTGATTTAGCAGTGGCGTCGCCCGCGACCGTTTCCCGGTGCGGCATGGTGTACCTAGAACCCCACCAGCTCGGATGGAGGCCGCTTTGCGTGTCCTGGCTCGCGACGTTTCCCGAGCACTTCGACAAAAAATGGCGCGACCGGATCTTGGCGCTGTTCGACTGGCTCGTCCCCGTTTCAATTCGCTTTTTGCGCCGAGAAATCACCGAAATCGCGCCGACCACGGAAGAAGGCACCAACGTCGTGGTGACCCTGATGCGGACGTTCAAGTCCTTGCTAGGTAAGTGTTTCCCACTGAATGCGTTTCGCCGTGCGCGATTGCCCATACTCGTCCTGCGAAGGGAGCATCACCTCTGCCCATTACCCGTCTCCTGTTTACCCGTGATACTGTTACCACCGTAACTGAGACCTTTCCAATCCCGGATACACGCGGTCCGACCGACTGACAATTTCTTCTTTGTCGGGCCAGTCACCCCCCTGGCGGCGGATCCGAAATCGGTCACCAAGGATTTGAAAAAGGAGATGGAAACGCACGTCGACGCGACTTTTATTTTTGCCCTGACCTGGAGTCTCGGCGGCAGCGCCGGCTCGAACGAGGCGCGGATTTTGTTCGACACCTTCCTTCGCGTAGCTTACGAGTGCAAACTACAGGACGGCTTCGTTGGGCCCAGTGGGGAGAAGTACGACCTTCCCGAGGACGTTCCCGACGGGCACGTCACCGCGAACGCGCCGTTGCCGCCGAGCGAGCGGGCGGTGACGCGTACGGTGCGAGTCGTTGAACAGGCCAAGGTGAGGGTTAAGGATGGGGAAGGTGAAGGTGAAGGTGAAGCAAACCCACCCGAAACACCCGAAACCTTTGAAGAGACCACCGAAACCATCATGAAACCCTCCACGGTTTACGATTTCCGGTGGGACATGCCCTCGAAAACCTGGATCCCGTGGGCGGCGTCGATTGACGAAACCCCGATTCCCAGGGACGCCGCGTTCAAATCCATAATCGTGCCCACGGTGGACACGGTGCGTTACATGTTCCTTGCGGACCTGGCAATCACCAACGGGTTCCCGATTTTGTGCTGCGGGCCCACCGGAACGGGAAAGTCTGTTTACCTGCAAGGCCATTTACTGAACATGGTACGGCCGTAGGGGCTTTCCCAAATCAGGCGGCACCTACGTTTTACCTCTAACGCGCCTGTGACTGTTCGGACCGATGGCCGGTGACTGTTGACCAGGCCATCGTCCAATACACATACCGATTACACCTCCCTGTTGTCCACACATTGTCTAATACACGTCCAATACACGCCCAACACGCGGCTGACACTTTTCCTTCACAATCACAGGACAAAACGCTGTACGCTCCGCCTAACTTCGTGGGTTTCTCCGCGAAAACCAGCGCCAACATCACGCAGTACTTGATCGACGCTAAACTGGACAAGCGAAGGAAGGGTTTTTTCGGCCCCCCCGTCGGGAAGCGCATGGTCATAATGATCGACGACCTGAACATGGTAAGGGCCTTTCCCACCTACCACATTCCACCGACTGATTGCCCATACTCGTACCACAAGGGACGGTTACCTCTGACTGTTCAGACCGATTATGGTGACTGTTGTCCATACATCGTCCAATACACGCGATATACTCGTACCAGAAGGGACGTCTTACCTCTGACTATTTTTCCATACATCGCGATACACAAGACTGACACTTTCTTGTTAATCTCTAGCCCCAAAAAGAAACCTACGGCGCGCAGCCCCCGATCGAACTGCTGCGGCAGTTTTTCGACCACGACGGGTGGTACGCGCGGGACAACACGTTTCGTGTGATGCAGGATTGTTTGTTCGTCGCCGCGATGGGCCCGCCCGGTGGCGGCCGCGCCGCGATTACGCAGCGGTACCAGCGGCACTACAACCTGTTGAGCATCAACGATTTCGACGCGCACGCGCTGGAGCACATTTTCGGCAACATCCTGGGTGCGTGTTTTCGCATTTCCCAAATTCGACGCACCGCCCGTTTGTCCGTACTCGTCCTGCGAAGGGACTTTTACCCCTGACTGTTTACTCCTACCAATCCCGGATACACACACAGTCTGACCTCCCTGACCCTTTTCTTGTTGACACCCACAAGGGTGGTTTTACGAAACCGGCGGGTTCCCACACGAGATTTCGTCGAAAAAAGACCAAATCATCAAAGCCACCCTGGACGGTACGTGTTGCATTTCCCAAATCCGCCCGACTGTTTGCCAATACAAGACTGACACTTTCTTTATTATCTCCAGTGTACTCCACCGCGATTGAAAAGCTGCTTCCCACGCCCGCGAAGAGCCACTACACGTTCAACTTGAGAGACGTGTCGCGCGTGATTGAGGGCTTGACGCTGCAAAAAGCGAGCGGGTTGGAAACCGGGCTGGGCGGCTTGGGCGAACACTACCGGCTCTGGGTCCACGAAACCATGCGCGTGTTTTACGACCGCCTCGTGAGCGACGAGGACCGCTCCTGGTTCCTGAGCTATTTATCAGGTACGTATTGCGGGTACCGGTTACGGGGGTACCGTTTACCAGTACTGGCAACTGTTACACACATCACAAGTGCACTGTTTGCCCATACAGTACACTCAACTCACAAGACTGACACTTTTCTTTTCTTTCCCACTCGCAGAGCTCACGTCAACGCACTTCGACGTGAAGTTCAACGACCTTTTCGTGCACCTGGACCACGACGCCGACGGGAACATCGACGCCGAGGAGTTAAGGCACTGCATGTACGGCGACTGGCTCGGCGCTGACGAAGAAGCGGACGCGCTCGGCGGGGATCGGCTGTACGACGAGCTCACGGACATGCCCGCGGTGGTGAAACGGTTGGAGGAGTACTTAATAGACCACAACGGGATGTCGAAATCGCCAATGAACCTCGCGATGTTTCTGTACGCCGCGGAACACGTGGCGCGAATCTGCCGCGTTTTGAAGCAGCCGGGCGCGCACATGCTTTGCGTCGGCGTCGGTGGTAGCGGCCGGCAAAGCCTGTCACGACTGGCCTCCTTCATCATGGGCATGCCGTGTTTCCAAATCGCGATCTCCAAGTCGTACACGCGCGTGGAGTGGAAAGAAGATTTGAAGGTTCGTGTTGCGCGGTTCCCAAATCCAACGGCCACTGTTTGCCGATTGTCCAGGGTACACTGTTTGCCCATACATCGCCCAAACAAGACTGACCCTTCCTTTTATTTGTCGCAAGAAATTCTGTCGCGAAGCCGGCGCCAACGCCAAGCCGTGCGTGTTTCTGTTTTCCGATTCGCAAATCAAAGAAGAGTCTTATGTGGAGGACATTAACAACTTACTGAACTCAGGAGAGGTGCCAAACTTGTTTCCGTACGACGAAAGGGCGGCGGTTATGGAGACCTGCAGAGTCGCGGCGAAAAAGACGGGCGTCACGGCTCCCGAAGGCGGCCCCCTGGAGGACCCCACGCAGCTGTGGCAGTACTTCATCAAGACGTGCCGCGCGAATCTTCACGTCGTTTTGTGTTTCTCGCCAATCGGCGAGGCGTTCCGGGAGCGGTTACGGCAGTTTCCGAGTTTAGTGAACTGCTGCACGATCGATTGGTAAGGGCCTTTCCCACCCACAACATTCCACCTCTGCGATTGCCCATACTCGTACCAGAAGGGACTATTACCCTGACTGTGTACTCATACACATGACGAGAGACTGACACTTTTCTTTCTACAATCAGGTTCCGGGAGTGGCCGGATGACGCGCTTGAGGCGGTTGCGGTGAAAATGCTGGCGGACGTGGACGTGCCGGACGCGGAAAAGGCATCCTTGAAGGTACGTGTTGGGCCTTTCCCAAATCCGACACACACTGTTTTACCGAAGCTGGTGACTGTTTGTCCATACATCGCGATATACACGACTGACACTTTCTTTGTTTGGTATCAGGAAATGTGCAAAACCTTCCACTCGTCCGTTCGCGAGCTGAGCGAGGAGTACTTAGCCACGGAAGGGCGGCACAACTACGTCACGCCTACTTCGTACCTCGAGTTGCTCACGATGTTCACTTCGTTGTTGCGGAAACAAAGGGAAACCGTGAGCGGCCAGAAGCGGCGGTACGAAGTCGGCTTGGAAAAGGTACGGCCTTGCGCGTTTCCCAAATCCAGGCACACTGTTTTACCTCTAACGCTGGTGACTGTTCGGACCGATAGCCGGTGACTGTTGTCCATACATCGTCCAATACATCGCGATATACATGGCACTTGTACACTCAAGACTGACCCTTTTCGTTCACAACCAAAGCTCGCGTTCACCGCGAACGCGGTGCAGGAGATGCAGGAGGAGCTCACGGCGTTGAAACCGGAGTTGATTAAAACGGTGGCGGAGACGGAGGAGCTGATGAAACAGGTGCAGAAGGAGAAGACGGAAGTGGTTGAGCCTAAGAAAGCGGCGGTGGACATCGAAGTGGCGGAGGCGGCGGCGAAAGGGGCGGAGGCGGGCGCGGTGAAGAAGGAGTGCGAGGATCTCCTAACGGAGGCGATTCCCGCGCTCAACGCCGCCGTCGCGGCGCTCGACACGATCAAGCCAAATGACATCAAGCTAGTGCAGACGTTCAAGAACCCACCCGCGGCAGTCAAGCTGGTGATGGAAGCGGTTTGCGTCGCCCTCGACGTCAAGCCGGCGAAGATCCCCGACCCGGCTGGGACGGGAAGGAAGATAGACGACTACTGGGGCCCTAGTAAGTCTCTTTTGGGGGAGAAAGATTTCGTGGACCGACTGAGGAACTACGACAAGGATAACATCGAGCCCCGGATTATTGACAAGTTGCGCGAAAAGTACATCGCGGATGAAAACTTCACACCCGAAAACGCGGCGAAAGCGGCGAGCGCGGCAGAAGGGTTGTGTACCTGGATCGGCGCCATGGACGCGTACGACCGCGTGATTAAAATCGTTGTGCCTAAAAAGATCGCGTTGGAAGCCGCGGAAAGCGAGTACAACAAGATCATGGCCGCCCTAAAGGTGAAGCAAGACGAGCTCGACGGGATCATGTCCGCGCTCGCGGCGCTTGAAAAGCAACTGGAGGATTCCATCCTCGAAAAGAAACGCTTGGAGGACGAGGTTGAGCTTTGCGTGGTGAAACTTGAGCGCGCGGAGAAGCTTATCAACGGCTTGGGGGGGCAGCGGGACCACTGGACCGTTCGCGCGCACCAGCTCGGGGAGGACTTCCAAAACCTGACCGGCGACATGCTCATCGCGGCTGGGATGATTTCGTACCTGGGGACGTTCACGATGGCGTTCCGGGACGGGATCTCGCAGAAGTGGGTCGCGGCGTGCAAATCGGCGGGTATTCCGTCCAGCGCCAAGTTTTCCCTGGTCGCGTGTCTCGGCGACCCGGTTTCCATACGCGAGTGGGGCATCGCGGGGTTACCGAACGACTCGTTCTCTATCGACAACGGCATTATGATCGCCAACGCCCGCAGATGGCCCCTAATGATCGACCCGCAAGGCCAGGCGAACAAGTGGATCAAGAATAGCGAGAAGAAGGCGAACTTGCAGGTTATTAAGCTCACGGATTCCGATTACCTGCGCACGCTTGAAAACGCGGTGCAGTTCGGTTTGCCCGTGCTTTTAGAAAACGTGGGTGAGGAGCTTGACCCGTCTCTCGAGCCGCTGTTACTGAAACAGCTGTTCAAGTCCGGAGGCGTGATGTGCATAAGACTGGGCGAGTCCATCATCGAGTTTTCCGATCAGTTTCGGTTTTACATCACCACGTCGTTACGGAACCCGCACTACCTCCCGGAAACCGCGGTGAAGGTGACGCTGTTGAACTTTATGATCACCCCGGACGGTTTGAGCGATCAATTGTTAGGCGTGGTCGTCGCGGAGGAAAGGCCTGACTTGGAGTCCCAAAGGCAGGAGCTGGTGTTAAACACCGCGGATAACAAGCGCCGACTGAAAGAAATCGAAGACCGGATCCTGCACACCATGAGCAGTTCGGAGGGGAACATCTTGGACGACGCCAACGCCATCGAGGTGTTGTCCGAGGCGAAAATCGTGTCCGACGAGATTTCGGAAAAGCAAACAATCGCCGACGCGACGCAACTCGAAATCGACGCCGCGCGCGAAGGGTACAAACCGTGCGGGTCCTACAACGCGGTTTTGTTCTTCACCATTCGTGACCTTGCGAACATAGACCCCATGTACCAGTACTCCCTGAGCTGGTTTATCGGGTTGTTCGTGCGGAGCATACACGGCAGCGTTGATAAAGAGCATCAAAGCGTCGCGGGCGATAGCGATATAAACGATTTGCGCGAAAGACTGGGCGTCATCAACGACCACTTCACCTACGCGCTTTACCAGAACGTGTGCCGCTCGCTTTTCGAACGCGACAAACTTTTGTTTTCCTTCCTGCTTGATTCGCGAATCATGCAGAGCAGAAGTGAGCTGCCTGAACAGGAGTACCAGTTCTTCCTGACTGGGGGGGTGGGGGTGGTGAAGAAAAACGTGCCTCGGCCGGACCAGGAATGGGTACGTATTGTATTGGGGGTTTCCCGAATCCAGGCACCGGCCGTTTGATGCCCCTCTCTGACGTCCACGGCCGTCGTTAAAAGGAAGTCACTACGTACAGCACACACGCACTGTTACCTGCTTTTTATGGAGTACAGGTTGAAAGTCCGGTACCACTACGGAACTACCCAATCCCTCATACACATTACGAAGTACACCACCACTCGAGACTGACCCTTTTCGTGCACACTCGCAGATATCGCAAAAGATGTGGAGCGAAACGTGTCGCTTGGCGTCGGTGTGCGGCGCGTTTGGCGAGTTGCCCGACGACATCGCGACCGACATAATTGGGTGGAAGAAAGTGTACGACTCGCTGACGCCGCAACGAGAGAGTTTGCCTGGGAAGTACGGAGAGAAAGACGCGCTGAGTAAGTTCCAACTGCTTTTGTTGATGCGGTGTTTGCGCCCGGATAAGGTGACCCCCGCGGTGAACGATTTCGTGGAGCAAACGATGGGCAAACGGTTCGTGGAGCCGCCCCCGTTCGATTTACCAGGGTCGTATTTAGAAAGCACGTGCGCCACGCCGTTACTCTTCGTGCTTTCACCGGGAAGCGACCCCACATCAGCGCTGCTGAAGTTCGCAGAGGACATGGAAAAGGCGGACGCCATTTCGGTAATATCAATGGGCCAAGGCCAAGGCCCGAAAGCCGCCGCGCTAATCGCGGAAGCCGCGGATGCGGGGAAGTGGGTTTTGCTTCAAAACTGCCACCTCGCGCCGTCGTGGATGCCGGCGCTTGAAAAAATCACCGAAGGCATCACGGTGGATTCCGCGGATGAGAACTTCCGGCTTTGGCTCACGTCCATGCCCTCGCCCGCGTTCCCGGTGACGATTCTTCAAAACGGCATCAAAATGACAAACGAACCCCCGCGGGGTTTACGCGCGAACATGCGGCGGTCGTTCCAGCTAGAACCCATCGCGAATCCCGACTTTTTCGAATCCTGCGGCAAACCAGACGTGTTCAAGAAACTCGTGTTCGGGTTAGCGTTCGTGCACGGGTTCGTGCAGGTACGCATCGGGACTTTCCCAAATCAGGGCACTGTTTACGGACCCTCTTTGAGTGTTTTAGTCATTAAAAGGAAATGCACTACATAAAGCACCAATTCACTGTGGAGGCCCGATTACGGGTGACTATTTACTCAGGCCACATTGCGAAGTACACCCATACTCACAAGACGCGTGACTGACACTTTCCAAACGCAACCGCAGGAGCGACGTTCCTTCGGCGCGATCGGGTGGAACATTCCGTACGGGTTCGACGACGGCGATTTGCGAATCTCGGTTCGGCAGCTGCACATGTACGTCAACGACAACAAGAAAACCCCGTTCGACGCGTTGAAGTACGCCACTGGCGAGTGTAACTACGGCGGGCGGGTCACGGATGACAAAGACCGTCGTTTGTTAAACACCCTGCTCGCCAAGGTGTACCAGCCCGACGCGCTTACCGACGGGTTCAAGCTGAGCGACAGCGGAACCTACGCGATTCCCACGGAAGGCGACCACGAGTCCTACCTGAACGTGATTTCCAAGTTCCCCATACTGCCCGACCCCGAAGCGTTCGGGTTGCACGAAAACGCGGACATCACGAAGGATTTGGGGCACACTAGTTTGCTAACTGAAACGCTGATCAGGGCGTCCGGCGGCGCGAGCGGCGGCGGCGGCGGGAAGGAACAGTTAGTGGCGAAGATAACAAACGACGTTTTGGAGCGGTTACCCCCGAACTTCGACATCGAAGCCGTGCAGCGGAAGTTCCCGGTGCTTTACGAGCAATCCATGAACACCGTGTTGGCACAAGAGATGTTGCGGTACAACCGATTGTTGGATATCGTCCGAGGGTCGTTGTTGGAGCTGCAAAAGGCAATCGCGGGTTTGTCCGTCATGTCGGGCGACTTGGAGAAAGTGTTCGACGCCTTTGCGATCGGCCAGGTTCCTGATCTTTGGATGAGCAAATCGTTCCCGTCCCTTAAACCGCTAGCGTCGTACGTGGAGGACCTGCTCGCCAGGCTCACCCTGTTCACGGACTGGTACCGAAACGGCCAGCCCCCGATTTTCTGGATCAGCGGGTTCTTCTTCACGCCGTCCTTCACCACCGCGTCGCTGCAGGTACGTATTTCCCAATAACCACATTCCGCCTCCCTGTTTGCCCATACACGACCAGGGTAAATAAGAACACAGCTGTATCTTTACCCACCCTATGAGACTGACAGTTTCTTTTTTACGCTCAGAACTTCGCGCGCGTCAACCAACTCGCGATCGACACCGTGGATTTCGAGATGGAGATGATGGGCATGGACCCTTTGGCGTACCCCACACCGCCTGATGTCGGGATTTACGTCCACGGTTTGTTTTTAGAGGGGTGTGCCTGGGACAAAGACCAAAAAACGCTTTGCGAATCTCGGCCCAAAGTTTTGTTCGAACCGGCGCCGTGCGTGTGGCTGAAGCCGGTTCTGGCGAAGGACGTGCTTGTGAAAAAAACCTACGCCTGCCCCGTGTACCGCACCGCCGCGCGCAAAGGCGTTTTGGCCACCACGGGGCACAGCACGAACTTCCTGATGATGATGCGCATGCCCACCACCACCACGGAGGACCACTGGACCATGCGGGGGGTGTGTATGCTTTGCTCGCTGAGCGATTAATTTTCGGGAAAGGAGGACCGTACGGGGTACGATAGGTAGCGTCCGCCGGATTAATCAGAGAAAGTACCGTACGAGGTAGAACAGGTAGCGTCCGCCGGATTAATCAGAGAAGGTACCTTCGAGGTACCAAAGGTAGCGTCCGTCGAAACGACGGACGATGTAATTTGATGAAACTTATTTTTACGTGCCTCTTGTCAACCAACCAACCTCATCGTCACTCGTTCAAGTCGCTCTCTCCGTCTCTCGACTGCACTTCCTTTCTCTACTTGTCAAAACCAAAGCAGCTTTGAATCGTGAACGGCTCCTGCTTGATCTCGGGCGAACTTGACCGCTCGCGCTTGACCCGCTTCGAGCTCACCTGAGCCGCGCGTGCCGTTTTGCACGCCGCACAGTTCTTTTTCACCTTGCCGTGGGGGCAGGGGCTGCATACCGCGCAGTTGCTTTTCTGCTTCCCGTGGGGGCAGGGGGTGCACGCCGCGCAGTTCTTTTTCAACTTGCCGTGAGGGCAGGGGTTGCATGCCGCGCAGTTCCCCTTTAGCTAACCGTGAGGGCAGGGGTTGCACACTACACAGTTGCTTTTCCGCTTCCCGTGGGGGCAGGGGGTGCACTCCGCGCAGCTGTCTTTACGCTTGCTGTGAGGGCAGGGGTTGCACGCCACGCAGTTGCTTTTCACCTTGCCGTGGGGGTAAGGGTTGCACTCCGCGCAGTGCTTTTTCAGCTTGCCGTGGGGGCAGGGGTTGCACGCCATGCAGTCGCTTTTCCGCTTGCCGTGGGGGCAGGGGGTGCACGCCGCGCAGGCGTGTTTCACCTTCCCTTGAGGACAGGGGGTGCACGCCGCGCAGCTGTCTTTCCGCTTTCCATGGGGGCAAGGGTTGCACACCAAACATTGGTGTTTCGCCCTGCCGTGCGAGCATCGTTTCATACCTGTCATCACAAGTGAACGATCGCACGTCCGCGCGCGCTACGACTGAGGTCGTCCAACACGAAGAGCAGGAGTGGCTTTTACGTGAATTTTTTCGTTGCTTCCGAGAAAGCGTCCTCTCTATGCACTACCTCCCGGAAATCGGTCGCTAACCTCGGCTAGACTGAAACCCCATACGAAAAAAAACCGTATAAAAGTCCTATCAAACATGCTTTCATAACGGAATTATTTGAAAGACAGTTCTATAAAAAAACGTCAGATTGATCGAAAAGAGCCATTTCGGCTCTTTTTGCTGGCTGGTTTCGCCCTACGATTTCCGGGGGGCGTGTAGTGCATAGTTCGTGGAACGCTCCTCAAAAATATCCGGTTAAGGTTAGGCACTCTCTGCGGTCGCCTGGTTCGGGCCGAGAGATTTTTGTCGGTGGGAGAGCAGGAGGAAGAAGAGGAGGAGGAGGAAGGGAAAGATGAGGAGGAAGAGGAGAAAGAGAAAGAGGCGGATGAAGGTGAGAAAAGGAGATGAGGAGGAGGAGGAGGAGGGTAAACAGGAGGAGGAGGGGGAAAGAAACATGTACGGATGTTTTCAAGGGACGCAATGTCCTTGTATGGGCAATTAGTCAGCCGTACGCGAGCAAGATACTTTTTGACTGTTTTTTCCTATATTTTGTCCCTTCGAATTCGGGGCAGACAGTCGCGACATGCGCGTCCCGTGCGGATCGGAAGTGGCGTCGACCTCGATGAGGTCGTCGCCGCGTGCGGTGCGCCGCTTTGGGTCGGGGCTGGTGCGTGCGCGGGCTGGGGTTGGTGCTAAGAGCCAGGGTGTGCGCGGAGGGAAAAACCACCAACCTTCGCGGTGGGCACATCCATTCTTCGCGTCCGGACGGGACACCGAACACGGCGTGGAGGGCGTGAAGGACACCGACGAGGAGGATGGCACACGACGCAAGGGCGGTACCTTAGAAAGAAACCTTTCACTGGACGACATGCAGGACAACACAGAGGAGGATGGAGTCGGCACGGAGTACACGGAAACCGGGTCCGCCGATCAACAACGCGAACGCGACCGGATGATTTTCATGTCCACCATCCGCGCGAAGATGACCCCGGCTGTGTCCGGTGGGTCCGGCCGCGACCAAGAGCTGGACGACCAGGAACTAGCGATCAGAGAAGCGGAGCGGAACGCGATCGAAAAACAGCTCACAAGGGCGGCGGCGCGGAAACGGGACCTGAGAAGGGGCAAGGGACGGAGTAATGGTAATGGTGGTGCCTATGACAATGACGACGACGACGGCGACGACGACCGCCGTTCGAAAAACTTGACCTGGAGAGATGTTGACACCAAGTACGACACACGCGACACTAGCTCCCTAGGAGACGAGTTGTCGTCCTCCACGCGACCGGGACGGGACCCCGGGGCGTTGACGCGGTTCGTCGCCGAGAAAAAGTCCAATGCCAAAAAAAACGCAAAATCGCTCTTCGGCGTTTTCGGCGAGAACGAACTAAAAGAAGTGGCGCAGCTCGCCGTGCCCGCGCTAGGGAGCCTGCTCGCGGACCCGCTGATGAGCCTAATAGACACCGCCGCGGTGGGACGGCACGGAAGCACATCCCTAGCCGCGCTAGGGCCGAACACCGCGGTTTTCCAAATCGTGTTCCAGCTGTTTTCGTTTTTATCAATCACGACAACCGGGATGGTGGCTCGGGCGTGCGCGGAGGGCGACACCAAAACCGTGCGCCGCGCGCTGGCTAATGCCACGCTATTAGCGCTTGGATTCGGCAGTGCCGTGTGCGTTGGTTTGAACGTTTTCGCGGATGACGTGTTGCGGTTAATGGGCTGTTCCGCCGAGCTCACCTCCGCCGCCGCGCCGTATTTGAAAATCAGAGCGCTCGCGATACCGGCGGTGCTGTTTGCCACGAGCGCGCAGGGCGGATGCCTCGGGCAGCAGGACTCGAAAACGCCGTTGCGTATTTTCCTAGCAGCAGGCGTGATAAACGTCCTCGGGGACCTGTGCCTCGTGGGAAACATGGGCGTGCGAGGCGCGGCGTACGCTACCCTCGCCGCGCAGTGGTACGTATTTCCCACCCACCACATTTCACTGACTGATTGCCCATACGAGACTGACACTTTTCTTTTTACATTCAGGGTCTCCGCGTTTCTGTTTTTCAAAGTGTTAAGCGGGCGGAAGATGCTGCCCGAGAAGGTACGTGTCGTATTGTATCTCCCAAATCCAAACGCTGTTTGCCCATACAAGACTGACCCTGCTTTTCGTCTACACTCGCAGTGGAGCCACTGGCGCTTGCCCACGGCTGGCGAACTGCAGAACATCACGAAAATTTCCGGAATGTTACTGCTGGGTAGTCTGTGCCGCATGGGCGTGTACACGCTGATGACGACGACGGCGATTAAGCTAGGAACTCTGACCATGGCCGCGCACCAAGTCGCGCTTCAGATCTTCTGGACTCTGACGTGCGTATTGGGCGCATCTTTCCCAAATCCAGGCACACCGTTTTATCTCTAACGCTGGTGACTGTTCGGACCGATTACCCTGACTGTTTGCGTAATACACATCACGAAAGACTGACACTTTTTTCTTTTACAATCACAGTTACTTCGTGGATCCGCTTTTCGTCGCCGCCACGAGCTTCATCGCGCGTGATTTCGGTCGGCGCCCGGAACGCGTCCGGAAAATGGCGTGGCTTTTGATGGTCCTCGCAATAGGCGTCGGCGTCGTGATCGCCGGGTTAAGTTTCGCAATCTCCACATACGGCCCGGGGGTGTTCACGGAGGACGTGGTACGTGTTGGGGCTTTTACAAAATCCCGGGCTCCCTGTTTGCCCGTATTCGTACCAGAAGGGACTATTACCTCTGCCGATTGTCCGCCCGTAATTACTCAGGCCACATTACGAACGACTGACACTTTCTTTTTACAACCGCAGCTTATTCAAACCGCGATTCGCGGCGTCGGGCCGCTCATGGCGGCGTCGCAGTTGGTAAGCGCCTTGGTGCTCGTCACGGAAGGCGTCCTAATAGGGTGCGGGGACTTGAGGTACCTCCTGAACGTGCACTGCTTGAACTTCGTCTGCCTGGCGGGGGTGCTTTGGTGGGTGGGGAAATCGTCCTTGGGGTTAAACGGGATTTGGATCGGGGTGTTCCTCAATCAATCGCTGCGAATGGTGCAGCACGCCGCGCACATGGCGAAAGGCGGGGGGCCGGATTTATTTGGGAATAAATCGTTGGCTAAAAAGTAGGCGATGGGGGGGGAAGGGGAGGGGATATGAGGGGGGTGAAAGAGAGTGATGTCGTAGTGTCTCAGCGCCCTGTCTGGAAAACCGGGGGGTGTCTCGTCGCGTCAATGTACATGTAAATGTGAAGTCAGAAATAGGATGCACGGTTGCGTTCCGGGAGCTTTGAAACTCGCGGGGGCGCCAATCACGAAAGACGTGCGATACATTAGTCGCCGCGTTTCTGTTCACCGTCTGAAATTGATAAAAAAATCAGATCTCGCTCGTCTCGCTCGTCTCGTTCGTCGCCGTCGTGAAACGTATCAGTCGTCACCGGAGGATTCACCGCCGGAGTGATCGTCACCACCGGGGTACTCTTCGCCACCACCGAAGAACATTCCCATACCCTGTTCTTCCAACTCTTCGTCAGTGTCGTTAAGTAAAGGCGGTAGCAGCCGCTCGAGGTGTTGGCGAGGTACTCCTTCTTCTTCTTCTCGTTGAGCAAGTCCGAGATCTTGGGTGCGTCGTGACTCTGGGCCAGATGGTGCTCGAAGATGGGAATGGCTTCGTCCAGCGCCTTTGCCGCGCTCTTGGAGAGACGCGCTCTCTGGCGCGGAGAAGAAAGGAAGGGGGAAAATAAAGGGAACGCTGAGTTTTGTACCGAACGTGATGATATCATCGGAGCCCCAGATAGTAGTCTTCATCCAGTCTCGCCATTCGATATCCTCGGTGGGAGGCTTCCACTGGGGCACCGGAGGCGCGTTGGGGTCGACCTCGTTCTTCTTGCGCTTCGCCATGACGGCTGTGGCGCGTGGGGGAAAGTGCCCCGTTCAAAAAACAACAACGAAAAACATCTGTTCGACGCCAAATTCTTTTTGTACCTTCCTCGACAGAAAATAAGTCAACGGTCGGTGACCACACCACACCGACAGGCGCTGGTGCGATGTCGGTGGCGTCAGCGTCGGCGTCGGCGCCGGCGTTTTCAGGCGACGACGCATATGCCACCATCGACCTCCGCTTACCAGGGGGGGTGCACTTGCTACGCGCGCGACTCGGTGCGTCTGCAACGCGCGGCTCGAACCTCACATTCTTTCCGGATTCTTGGAAAGGCCGGTCTCGCCTATGAATCAATCCACCGCGACTGACCCGTGAGTACTGACCTGGCCCTGACACTCGTCGTCATCCATCTCTTCCTCTTTCCTTTCCAGACCACCATGACTGGCGCACGCGCGTCCGCGCGCTTGGAATCATATCAGCTGCGATGGCCCCTCCCGCGTCCCCACTGGACCAACTCGCGCTGGCGGAGTTCCGAAACGCCAACAACGAGTTTCGCAAATCTCTTTTTGATGGGTACCAGGCGGAGAGAGTTAACGGGTTTCCCCCGGGAGGGGGCGGGGCGGGTTTTTTTCCCTTTGATTCCGGGCAATTGGGGGAAGAAACAGGCCCCCGGGGGTCACGACCGGTGCTGAGTGACGAGTCGCAATGGACAACGCTTTTGCGACGCCTGCGGGAAGGCGGTGACGAAACCAAGGCGAACGCTCTGGAGGAGTTGCTGTCGCGAATAACCGCGACGGTCCGCGACCGGTCGAATGCTCCGACCTTGACTCAAGAGTCAGGGTCGTTTTCACCCACCTCACTGGTGGCGAAGCGCATAGCGTACGCGGTGTCAACCGGGATACCGTGCGATTCGCAAAGCCTGCGTCAGGCGGGCGTGATTATGAGTGACTCCGATTTGCAGGACCTGGTTGATGTCGTGAACCGCGCGCTAAGCGAGTTGGGCTTGACGTCTTCTGGACGAAACAACGAGCTGAATAGACGACCGTTGGACCTGAACGACTCGCTCGAGTACGGCGACGACGGCAGCGCGATTGGCGCGGCATCAGGTCCGGGGTCTCCGGGTGGCAAATCGGACCCGAATTCGCCGAGAAATAACGCGACGCCCCCGGTTTCGCCGCGAAAAAAGAAACGGTTCTGCTGTTCGTCCAAGGAGGACGTGGTGGAGCCGGTTTTGAGCCCGCGGAAAACGCCGGGACATAAAAACGCCCAGGTCGATCATGCGCAACCGAGTGCCGTGGTCGAGTCTACGCGACGACTACGCGTCGTGGATAACTCGACACCGGATACCTCGCGGACTTCAATCGCAACGGAAACAGAAACGACAACCGCCGCTGCCGCGGGTACCGCAAAACTCGGGGCGATTTCATCAATCGACGAAGAAAATGAACAAGAAGACCCTCCACGAACAATCGACGAAGAAGATGAACTAGAAGACCCTCCCCGACCTTACCTCTCTCCAGCGCAAGTCACGCGCCTTCTTCATGCGTGCGGCGATTCGATTGCCAAGTCGGTGGAGGATCTGCGTTTGGAAGTGAGGGCCGCGGCGTGCGATTCCATCGGCGCGACGTGCGACGCGGCGCGCGAGTTTCGCGAAGTACGTGTGGACCAGGCTTTCCCAAATCCCGCGTCCCTGTTTGCCCATACCAGTTACAATACTGACACTTTCTTTTGTGTATCTCAGCTTCGCGTCGCGACGGATCAAACCGTTTGTGGAGTTTTCACCCCCGCTTTACTAAGGGTCGCCGCTCGGGAGGGCGACAAAGTTTCGTGCAACAAAGCGCACTTCGCCCTTGTTTCTTGCGTAGGTGGGTGTTGCGACGCACGGTTTGTTGAGTTACTAACGAACGCGTACTTCTCGTGCCGCGACGGGTCGGTTGGGGAAACAAAGACACGCAACACGAAAACCACCCGCTCCGTCTCGCGGCGATTCGAAGACGAAAACGCGCATTTGAAACACCACGCGACGATTGGTGGTTCCCAATTCAGACACGAAAAAATGCGCACCAGGACGTTGGAGTTGGTGTCCCGAATATTAGCGGACTGGCCGAGCCGCGTATTGATCCTGGACGGCGTGCGCGCTTCGCTGACGCGCGTAACCACCTCTGGTTTGAACGACCCTAGCGTTTCAGTCAGGAAAGCAGCGCGCGTCGCGTTTGGCGTGTTTTCGGAAATCTGGCCGAAAGCTAGTCATGAAATTCTGCTAAACGAAACCGCGCACACCAGGCAGTTAGTGGAAAATGCAAACCTACAAAGTCACCCTGACACGAGGGACGAAACGAGGTGGGCGCGGGGGGGGGCGCCGAGCGCGCTGGCGCGGAGCGAAGCGGTTCACGTCCGCAGAACGCTTACAGATTCCAGCGCGACACGCTACGAACTCTTCGAGGCGTCCAAAAAGCTGGACGTCGTGGAAGACGCGCAACACCGACGCCTCGCGGTGGATTCTCCCGACCGCGCTGGCCGGTCAATCGCCGCCTCCCGGCCCGTGGTGTGGTCACATGGACCGCCGCCGCCGCCCTCGCCGAAAGGCCCGGCGCCGCTGTTGGACGACGCAACGGTTCGGAGCGAAAAAGAAAATGCGCGCGCGAGTGACCCGTTGGGATTCACCGAGCTTGACCCGATTCTTCGGGAACGGCTTCTTTGCGAAATCGACCAGGACTGGAAACGAAACGAGGTTACGTCTGAAAAACCGTTAGCGTCGTACTACGAAGCCGCGAAGAGGTTGGGGACCCGGGAGGTTTCAACTGGTGGGCGGTACACGCGGCGGTTGCCTTACAAACAGTCGGAAGTTTTTGGGTACTCGCAAGGGCCTGAAGTGTTGCAGTACTTCCACGAGGAACAATCGCTGAGTGACGATATCGAAAAGCTGAACCTCCGGTTGCGACGCACGCACGCGGAGTCGGTGCGCGCGCGAGTGACGCTGGCGTACACGGAGACGATCGATTCGATCGTGACGGACAAAAGAAACCGAGCGGTCGGGGTTGACGGGGTTACGTACACCTTGCCTCCGAAAGAACCTCGCGCGGCGTCGCCGTCGGGTTCCGTGGACTCAACCGGGTTCGCGGAAGCGCGGTGGCGGGAGCCCCGGCGCGGGTGGGTCCGGGATCCAACCACGAATGAGTTCGTGGATGCGGATAAATATTTACGCAAACACGAGCCGAAAGGAGTTACTGAAACTTCCAAAAAAATCACCGCACCCTCCGCGGAATCACGAGCGCGGACGCTGCGGCGCATCAAAGCCGAGTGGAGGGACGAGGACGATGACGATCCGGACGAGGTTCGCGTCGGCGCTTCGAAACCGCAAACGGTTTTTGAAACCGCGGAAACCGCGGTCCCGACTTCGGCGAAAAAATCGCAGCAATCGAACAAAGGTGGCGCTTTCGGTCCCGGGTTCACATCGCACCCTCGAACTATTCGCAAAAGTTCGTCGCGTACGGAAACAACCGCGGGTAGCGGCGACGTCGAAACGCGTTTGAAATCGCTCCAGTACTCCGGTACTCCGTCGTGGACGCCGAAAGCAAAGGAGGAGAAAAAACCCAAACCGGGCGCGAGGACGCAACGGGAAGCCCGGTTGCGTACCGCCGCCGCCGAGGCGAAACAACTTCGAGAACTCCGAGCGGTTGCCAAGGCGAAGGAAGCGGCTGGTGCGAAGGCGTGGCGGGAAAGGGAAGGCCAAGTCGAGCTTCGCGTGGCGAGGAAAGAAATCGACGCGCAAGACGACGCGCGGGCACTTGAGCTGTTCCGGCTGCGCGACGAAAACTCGCGTCTGAAAAGCGGGCTTGATTTGTTGTTTCACGAACGGTTGATCAAGCCGGAGGGGGACGTATTGATTGACACGGACATGACCCCAGCGGAGGCGGCCGGGTTATCGTGCGCCGCGTTGGGCGTCGACGACAACGACTTGTCGCGAATCATCGCGCAAACCCTCGGAACCGCGGAATCGCCAACAAAACCAACCACCAAAGTGTACAGGGGCGTGGACTTGCGTTCAAACGGGGACGAGCGTAGCGAAAACAGGCACGTCGTGTACGTCTCGAAACAACGTGACCCGCTTTCGTACCCGGGTTCGTTCGCGAGGGAAATCGACGCGCGGAAACAGGGCGTCGGCGACCGGAAGAAACAGGCGCTGCAGTTGCGGTCGAAAAACGTTTCGTCACAAGGCGATAGATGGCGAGGGTACGACGCGCTGTCTGGGTGATACGTGTAGTTCGGCCCTTTTATTAGTTCTACGTTTAGCTCCACTTTTAGTTCCACGTGGGATGATTTATAATGACATGTTCGTGGGATTTGAAAACAGCACATAGTGCCCGAACTAAACCCCTACCCCCTGGCTTCCTTGACCGCGGCCCAGGATTTAAACGTGTGCGTGTTGGTGCAGAGTTGCTCCACCACGTCCGCGCCGGCGCCCGGTTCGCCCACCAAAAGCCCGTGCACCTTGATTCGATTAACAAGAAAGTGTCAGTCTCTCGTAATGTGTATGAGTAAACAGTCGTGGTAATCGGGCCGAGCAGGGAGGCGGAACGTGTTGGGTGGGAAATACGTACCTTCAACCCCATGGTTTCCTTCGCATTGTTCAAGTCAGCCAGCATTTGTGTATCCGGAGGTCTGATTTCGCCATCCGTGACGAGAAGAATATCCGCGTTTGACCACTCCTGTTCCTCGAGTCGCTGTAGCGCGCGAATGAAGGGTTCGTCCACGTCCGTGCCTCCGTGGAAAGAACCCGAAAGGAACTCCAGAAGAGCGGCCACGCCCTTGCCCGTGACTTTGAGCTCCAGCTCCACGCAATCGCCCGGTCCGGAAAAACTGTACAAGTAGCACTGGCGCTGTTGCGACTTCGCCTGTCGCATGCACTCAACGACCATGGCTTTCGCGACGGTTTCCCGCGCGCCCATCATGGACCCTGACGTATCAAGACACAGAATAATAGGCCCGCACTCCGCGGCGGGGCGTATCTCACTTCCCTCGACAGTAACCGCGGGTTCCTCGGACCACCCCACGCGTTCGTACGACAGAAGCGTGCGTTCCATGCGCCGCGCGAAGTGTAACAACCTCGCCGGGCGCGTGCCGTTCGCGATGAGCGCTAGTTCGCTCGGGAGCATTCGCGAAATGTCGTCGCTCCGGCACAACCCGTTTGTTTCTTCAGGTTCCAGTGGGGAGCGGACCAACCCGATCGGCATCCCAGGCCGTTCCCGTTGTCTCGGCGCTCGTTTCAAAGGACCGCGCCCAGCGCCTCTGCCAAGACTTCGCACTAAATCCCGCAACTCCCGCAACTCCTCCAGTTTTTTTCGTAACGAATCCAACTCCTTCCACCCGGTTTGTCGCCAAAGCCCTTTCGTCACGTCGAACCCGTCTGGCCCTTCGTTCAAATCGTCCAAATCCAAACCCTCAAATGCCTTCGCGGCTTTATCCAGCTTGTCAACCGCGGGCTCCCAGTCCGCCTTGAAATCGTCCATCAACTTGCTCATCAAGTCCTTGTTCCGTTCCCGAGCCGCTTCCTTCGCCGCTTCCTTCGCCGCCGCCGCCGCGTCGTCCCCGTCCCCGGCGTCGCTTTCCATGTTCATGTCAATTTCCGCGATGTCGGTTTTTGACCCGTCGCCGTCGCCTTTTCCATCACTACTACCTCCACCGCCTGCAGACGAACCGTCACTACTGTCACTGTCGGAATCCTCCCCATCCCCTCCCCCCTCCCCGCTGCCCGAGTCGGGGTCGCCGTCCTCGGGATCGCCGTCGCCGTCCTCGCCCCCCCCCCCTGCGTCGCTTTTCATCTCAGGCGACGAATCCTCGGACTCGCCCTCGCCGCTGTCGTCCTCTTTCTGCTGTTCGTAGATGTACAGAATATCCAGAATGTTCTTCATCAGGGTATCAAGCACAGGCGGGAACTGTCGCGTGAACCGCGCCATGTCCAAATCACCGAGCGCGTCCAGGAGGGCTTCGCGGAACACCAAGTCATCTGGCCATTTCGTCTCCGCGCCGGGAAGCAGCCCTTTTTGCAGCGAGCTTTTCCACTCGTTGATACCGTCGGCGCAGGTTCGTAAGGAATCCACGTTCCCTGACGTTGAAGGGAGCCTCAACAGCATCGGCAGCAGGTCAGGCGGAATGCTGTTCAGCGCGTTGGCGTTGCCACTCGCCATCAGGCTCCCCAGGTTGTCCATGGCGCGTTGCCGCGCCCGGAGTTCATCCGCCGCGTCTAGTAAGTTAACCCTCATGCCCAAGGCCTCCACCACCACGTCGGGATCGTTCGTTGCCGCGCTCGCGCTCGCGAGCACGTCCTTTAAGCTGCGGGTGCTGCCGCCGGACAGCAGGCCGGACGCGATCTGGTCGTCGGATTTGTCAGACGTGCTTTTCCGTCCAACGGCATCTTGGGGGACAGCCGCGAGCGGGGCGACGTGAGTGTGACGACGCGTTGGGGGACGCGCCGTCCACGAACGCGCGCCACCACGCACGCGCGCGCGCACATCAGGAGCCGCCACAAAAAAGGAAGGGCTCGCCGTCGCCATAACGGACGCGCGGCGAAGGAATGACGTCGATCGGGTATTTCTGATCCCGGTGCGATGGGTGAAAGTGGGACGAGCCAAAACTTGTCCAAAAGACAAATGAAAAAAAATGATGATCTGATTACGCCAGCACGCCGTTACGAAAAACTCTACTCTACTTCGGCTTGCTCTTGGCGAACTTGTCCCCCCCTTGTTTCGGATTCGCGTTGTGCCTCCCGACCTTACAGGTTTTGATTTTCAAAAAGTCGTCAAAGTCGTACCGCGTTTCGCCGCAACACGCCCATCCTTTTTTTCGCTCGTGGAAAATAGGCGGGCCGGGGTGGTAGTTGCATTTCTCGTTGCCGTTCGTACTTTCCGTAAACGTCACCCCGCACCCCACGTTTCGGCAGGTTTGCGTCGTGTCCGGGTCTATTTGCTCTACTGGCTTTTCAGCCTGAAGTGGCCTCACTTTAACAGGCGGCACATAATTCGCCTGCGCCTCCGCGCTGCCCGCGTGGTCGGCGCAGAAAAACCCGGAAACGCACCGGTTGCAGTTTTCTTTGGACGGCTTTTCGGGTTCCCCTTCTGTTTTTGCAGCGTCGGTACTGACACCACCTGGCGCTTTTTCCGTCCCAAGTTTCGTCGGTCCATGTCCAGCTGGCCCTGGGTTAGCGGCTACGAACTTCGGCGGCTTCCACTGCGTGTGCCGTCCATACGCGCACCCTTCGATGTCCATGAACAACCCGAAGTCGTGTGACTTTTGCCCGCAGCACGTCCACGTTTTGTTGCCTTCGTGGAACAGGGGGGCGCCGGGGTGGTGGCGGCAACTGTTCGGCGGGTTCGTGTTCAGCGCGTCCCTTGGGTCGTACAAAGCGTCGCACCCGATTCGCTGGCACGTGTACTGGCCGTCTTGGCGCGTTGGGGGGGGTAGGGGAGTGGGTTCCAGCTCAGTCTCCATTTGATCTGTCAAAGAGGCGACGGCAGGCTTTTCGCCTCCCGATGCGAAGTATTCCTTGACCTGCTCCAAGCTCCAACTTTCGCTTTCCTCGACGGAAGGTTCCGTAACCAAAGGGTGGGCGTCACACAACAGGTCGATCAAGTTCAAACGCCTTGCCAGGTCCTTGGCGTCGTCGGCCATGCGCGAGGGCGACGACAAGTGACAGGTGTTTGCGAGGAAACCATTTTTAGAAGAGCAACGCAAGTCAATTTCCTCATCATGCGTTGACTTTTTACTTCAACCGAGCGCTACGCTATGGGGCGATTATACTATACTCTCCCAGCTCCCGAACCCGCCCCCAGGTGCGGATGTTCCATAACAACCACCTCCACGTTGTCCCACCCCGGCCACACCTCGTCCACGGCTTTTTTGTAAAAGTCGTGCTCCAACACGTAGTCGTGCGCGGGCGAGATGACTGCGATGTGAAAGAAAAGGGTCAGTCTTTTGTGATATTCTCGTAAACGGCATATCCGGGATTGGGGACCGTAATCGGGCCTCCACAGGGCACTCGTGCTGTGTGTAGTCGAACAGTCGCAACGGGAGTCTTGTACTCAAAGAGGGGCGGTAAACAGTGTGCCTGGATTTGGGAAAGGCCCAATAGACTACGTACTTTTGTGCGGGTCATCGGCGTACCCGTGGTTCGCGGGTTCTGAATCGTCCAAGGTGTTCAGCCCGAAGACGTACAGTTGGCCGCATATCCGCGGGTCTTTCAGGACGTTTATGGTGATAAAAGCACTGCTAGCGTACCCCGGTCGCGGTACCGATTGGTTCCACGCGAAGCCCCGAATCAAGCCGTGAGGGTCGGGTATCTCGAGTTTTTCAATCAGCGCATCCATGCTTTCCGCGTTTGGGTGCTCGGCGAAGAACCGCCTGGACCGTTCGGTGTCGTCCATCCACGTCACGATTTGCCGCTGGCAGTGCCCCTCCCCGTCCCCGAAACAAGCATCAAAATCTAGGTTGTCCATCATCTCAGGGTTGCCGTTCATCACTCTTATGTCATCCTTGGTGCCGTAGTCTTCAGGTGATGGGCAGCTTTTAGCATTGCTTTTCTCATTAGATGACGAATCTGTCGTGCAGTTCCCAGGCCCGTGCCCATTGAACCGCACCACGCAGTCCGCGGAATCGATCGCGCCTCCCAAACTGCCGCCGCCATACGTGTCACTGGGAATCACCACCGCACAGGTTCCGCAAAACACGGGGTTGTGTCGCACCGAGGTCTCGGACCTGGCGTACACCTCTTTTACCGAGATTTGGGAAAGCCCGGAAGACTGCGCTCGCTCGATCGTCACCACCGCGGTGCACGCGGAAACCGCAAACAGCGTGGCGAGGCCGAGCACCACGCACCGCGTCGCCCTGCTCGCGAGCGGGTACGGCTCGCGGCCGGAGCCGGTACCCAGCAAAGGCGCACCCTCCGACATGACGCGAGAGGAGTGACTGACATGCAGGTGTTACGCCTTGACAAAGTTTCTTTTCTGCTCAAATGCGAAATCGAGAGTGAAGTCTAAAATCGTTTCAATCTGCGCCCGCGCCGTGGGACGCCGCGAGCACCTCCGGTTCCGGTTTCTCCCCCTTTTCAAAATCACCCCGCATCGGTAGTGTCCACCGAACTTCCAAACCAGGCGGGGTTTGCTCGGAAAGTTCCGACTGTTGGCCCATACCACGCGCGTCCCAAACGCACGTCGCGCAAATCAGGTTTCCGTTTTTTCCGTTTCCAATTCGCAAAAGCGCGAACCGCCACCGCGACGCGGAGTCGCGCCAGCTCTGGCTCGATATACTAGAATCGTCGGGAATCGAACCAACGCCGCCGCCTCGGGTTGTCTCACCCTCGTTAGCCACCTCGCGCAGACCCGTTCGCTCCACCAGCGTTATTGCCCCTACGCCGCCGCCGTCGCTTTTCGGTTCCAGCTTCACGTCAAACGAAAAAAACGGGTGCGCCGCTATTCCGGTGCCGAGCGCCTTTACGTACGCCTCCTTCAGCACCCAGGTTTTCATGAAAAAAGACGCGCGTTCGGTTTCGGAAGGAATCGAACCAACCACCTGAGCTTCGTGTTCGCTCAGCCACCGCTTCGCCAGCCGGTCAGTCACAGCGGAAGTGCGCCGCGCCGAATCCTCGCAGTCCACGCCGACTTCGTACGCACCGGCGAACGGGCGTTGCGTCGATGTTGTTTCTTCATCACCCTTAATATCACCTGTATTATCACCTGTATCGACCTCATTGCTATCCTTGGTATCACCTGTATCACCCTCAGGCGGCGCGGAGGTCACTGCTAGCGCTAATAGCTTGTTGGTGTGCGACAAGCTGAACCGCAAGGAAGGCTTTGTCTTTGTCGATGCCGCGTCATCGTCACTCCCGCTCTCTCCGAACCCGGCTAACCTCGGTTTCCCTTTTTCCCCGACTGAAAACCGCAACGAGCTCGGCGAGACGTCATGACCGCAGTACCGAGCAAGCACGCATCGCATCAGGGCTTTTGAGCGAACCACCTGCGCGCGCGCACCGGGTGTCATTTGGGACGAGGCGTTGTTACTCAAGGAAAGCCGATCGTCGGAAGAAAGCACGTCGCGTTCGTACAAACGTAGTAACTCATCATCCGCATCCGCCGGGTCGAACAGCCACAGGTGCACGTCCCCGGGCTTTGGCACGGCAACGCCGTCGGTGCCGTTCGTCGCGAATGTGCGTAATTTTTGGGTCATTGGTGTGTTGGACCCTGTATTGCACCCTACTGCTCCGCGACCGCCTCTTCCTCGCATCGTCGCGAAAAGATGGTGGTGCCGCACATACACGCAGTCTTTGGATTGTGTCGATGATGATGCGGCACCGCTGGCGCTCCTAGCGCGTCGCCCCACCGCGAGTAGACACCGCGGACTGGCGTGGCGCGACGGGCCGCACCGCACGAGCGCCAGGGCGACCGCCATCATCCGGGCGCCGGTCCAAGCGCTGCGCTGCACCAAGTGGATAAATGAGTTGCCTCTCGGACGAGACGAGTTTTGGCATGGCAGGTTTTTCAAAACTGCAGATCGAGCGAGCTTCACACGTGCGGACGCGCCGGCAAGGCCGTCGCCTTGCGGTGGGTGACCTGCATATACGTGCGATACGGAGTCGGTATTTAACACCAAGCGGACGACGCGTTCGATTCGAGTTGTGGATTCGGTAATCGAGTTCGTTGACGCCTTGACCGGTCTCGATCGCGTGGGCGGAAGGTTGAGTGCCATCTGAGGAAGGCACTCCTGGCGCGATGGCGGACCCCGGCAATGTCCACGGCGTCGGTCACTTCACCGAACCCCCGTCAGGTTCTTCTGCGATGCCACCACAACCAATGACCGGCGGCGCAGCCACCTCGCCCGTATCCCCGTTCGCCACCGCGGCGTCACTCGCGCAGGCGTCACTCGCGCGTTTGGACCACGGCAATGGCGGTGGCCACTCCCCTTCCACGCACGCGCCCAACAGCACGCTCGCCTCGACGCTCGCCGCCGCGGTGGCGAGGCACGAGCTGAACGTTGGTGCTGGACAGAGTTCAGGCTTTTTGGCCGCGAACGGTAACGGGAACGCGGGCGATACACACGCGGGCGACGCCTTCACCACCGCGGACCACGAAATGGACACACACGACTTGTCCCCGCCGAACGATCCGTTCGCGAGCTCCACGCCTTCCAAGCAACTTCTGCCTCCCGGGGTCACCCCCCCTCCCGAGATGCTGGACTTGGCGTGGCGAATCCACTCGGTACACCCGATGGACGCCTCGATTGATGGCGTCGCGGCGGCGAAAGAGGCGTGGGTGTGCTGCGAGAACACGCGATGCGGGAAGTGGCGGCGAGTACCTTCCGTCGTGGCGCGCGCCATCGGTGAAGGCGACGAGTGGCTGTGTTCCGCATCCAGAGATTCGCGCTTCTTCAATTGCGACCTACCGCAAGAGCTCGACGATGACGAAATCGACCGCAGAGTCAACGCCGCGGCGCTGGCGGAACGAAACGTGTTACTCGCGGAGGCGGAACAGTTACGGACGCAACAAAAGGTAAGTATTGCAATACCCAAATCCTGCCGACTGTCTTCCCATACAAGACTGACACTTTTCGTTTACAAAAACAGGATATCGAGAAACGGGAAAAGAAACGGAAACAGGACTACGAGTACCGGGAAAGGAAAAAGGCGAAGATGGCGCTTGAGAGGCGGGAGACACGCGTCGCGGCTGGTTTGCCTCCTGATTCGCCTCCGAAACCTCCGCCAAAAGAGAAACCCGCGCCGAGGGAAAAAATTGAAAAAATTGAAAAGCCGGTGCGGCGCGAACCCGACCCGCCGCCGAAACCGCCGCCCCCCACGTTCCACCCCGCCTCATTGATTCGGTGCGAGAACGTGGAGTGCGGTAAGCTGAGGGTGGTGACACGCCAAGTAGCGGAAACAAACGTCGGGTTCCGAAAACGCTGGGTCTGCGTTTTCAACCACACCGCGCCGTTTGAGGAACGGAACTGTTTGTGGCCGGCGCTTTTTCCGAACGCGAAAGCGGCGGCGACTTGGCGATTGGAACAAGTCGAGCTGGAACTCGCGGCTAGGCAAGCCGGCGCGCGCGTCGACGGCGACCCGGCGCCAGCGGTATCCGTCACGACCGTCTGCACTAAGAAGGAAAAGAAGGAATCCTCAAAGGCGGTTTCGTCGAAGGCGTCAATGAAAGAGTGCGTCACGGTTGAGTTGGGAACGCAACCGAAACCCGACCTCGGGTTCCAACCCGACCTCCCAAGAGGCACGGTGTCGGGTTACGTCGTGGACGCCATGACCGCCGACGACGAGGACGCGCACGACGACCCCAAACGAGCTGATGGCCAACCCCGGCTGATGCCGCCGCCGAAACCCAGGTACGGCCGGAGGGGCTTTCCCAAATCCGACACATCGCCCGTTTTACCTCTAACGCTGGTGACTGTACGGACCGATTACCACGACTGTTCAGACCGATTACCCTGACTGTTGTCCATACATCGTCCAATACACGTCCAATACACGCGCAATACGCGACGTTAACCACTGTTCGTGTAACAATCACAGGAACGTCGCGCACGCTGCCGTTCCGGCGCGGTGCGGCGGGCACCCCGGGGTTTTTCTTTCCAAAAGAGCCATGGTACGTGTTGCGCGTTTCCCAAATCCTGACACACTGTTTTATCTCTCAGCTGGTGACTGTTGTCCATACATCGCGATATACATGACTGACACTTTTCGTTCACAATCACAACAGTTCCGGTGCATGTGCGACGAGAGTCTCGAGAACTGCGTTGCGGTGTCGGGGGTGGGCGAGGGCAACGTGCTGACGACAACCGGGTGGGAAAGGCACTGCGGGATGGAGAAGAGCAAGAACTGGAGGACTTCGGTGACCATAGTGTGCTCGGACAGGTACGGCCTTGCATTTCCAAATCCATCCCGACACTGTTTGCCCATACTCGTCCTGCGGAGAGACGGTTATTACCTCTGCCCTGACTGTTTGTCCACACGGCGCGATACACAGGACGTTAACCACTTTTCGTGTAACAATCACAGGCCTGGTTTGAAAATCGGGGTTTGGCTGGACGAGGTTGGCATCGACGTGGCGAGGGGTAAGGGCGGCGGGCCGGGTGGAGAGAAGAGCACGACGAAACCGAAAAAAGGGGACAAAACGCACGGCGGGCGGCACCACCAAAAGGCTCCCGTGGTGGATACCCGGTGGCAACCGGCTTTTTCCGGGCCGTTCGAACAAACGCCGCTGCGGTTTCTGATGCGGGCGTTTGAAAAAATCGTCGACGGATCCCTCGATTCGACTTCAGACGACGACGCCGGGAACGATACGTCGTCTTGCCAAAACTCATCATCCCGAGACGAGCAAAGGCGGTGGCTCGCCCGCGTCTGCGTTTTGAACAAAACCTGGTCGCACGCGGCGCGGACGGTGGTGAAGGCGAACGGGTGGGAAACGTGGCGCCCGCTCGGGGCGTCGCTCGACGCTATTGAGAGCGGAGGCGTAGTTGGAGGGAGGACGACGTCGAGAAAGGAGGACGTCGAGGGCGAAGAAACGGGTACCGACGCGGACGCGGTCGGCGTGGACCCCGCGAACGGCGAAATCCGGTACGCGAAGCAAAAAAAGGAGGACTCCCCGATGGATACGCAGACGCGGACACGCGATGCAGTCGAGGCTGACACTTCAAAAGATGTGACGGATTTAGTCAACGCGGATGCGCTCACTGAGGAGACACGCCTTGCGGAGGAGAAGAAACGTTTGCGACGCGAAAAAGACAAGCAGCGCCGCGTGAAGGATGGTTTCGTGGACCGAGTGTTCGAGTTCGACTCCGCCGCGACGCGGGCGCAGCTCGTGGCGATCACGGAGTACGTCCCCAGGGGTGATCCTGATGAGGTGGAGGCGGAGCGAACGGTTACGTTGTCGGAACACCAACCTTCTTTAGAGAAAAACAAGGCGCTGCTGTTAAAAATAAAAAAGGACGAAGCCGCGGGGCGGCTTCCGAAACCGCCGCACTTAGCTTCCAAGCACGAAGCGCACGACGCCATCGACCGCCGCGTGAAGGTTTTCTGGCCGGAAGAAAAGGAGTTTTTCTTCGGCGTCGTCACTGGGTACGACGAGAAGTCGAAGAAGCACACCGTGACCTACGACGACGGCGACGTCGAGGCGGTTACTCTTGCTAAAGAAAAAATGGAGTGGCTCGAACCGGGCGGGTCGTCAGTGCTTGATAAACACAGGGCCATACCAACGATTGGGGAGAACGGCGACATCGCCGACCCAGCGAAACCCCCTGGGTGGTGGCCGGTGGTCGCGCGGTGGCCGGTGTGTCCGGTTACGGAAAAACAACTCCGGCAGAAAACAATCGGGCCCGCTGGTACGGCCGTAGGGGCTTTCCCGAATCCAGGCACACTGTTTTGTCTCTCAGCTGGTGACTGTTCGGACCGATTACTACGACTGTTCAGACCGATTACCCTGACTGTTGTCCATACGTCGTCCAATACACGCCCAACACGGGACTGACCTTTTCCTTCGCAATCACAGGTAAGCAAGTCGCGGAACAGGAAACCTACGGCGTTGATTACGTCACCGCGCGGGACGTGGTGGGAACCTTCAGACGGGTGTGTCCGGATTGGAAGGACGACTCGGCGTGGCGTCTCGCAGACGCGTTGATGATGCAGGTCAACGCCTCATACGGGGCGCTGCCCATCGACTCCGCGTGTACTTTTTCCCTGGCCCTCGCCGCGGAGGACCTGGCGCAGACGCTGGAGCGCGACGGTATCGTCGGTTCTCTGTACGACGCGCACTTCTCCAGGGCCGCCGCGAAGGCGCTTTGGGCGCTGGCGCACGACGCGCGATCCGCGCCCGAGATGTTCGCCGTGCACCGCAAGGGTTTTGGCGTAACGTGTTCCGACCCAGGGGGAATAAAAAAAGGCGACCTGGTGGTGGATTTCCTGGGCGAGATGTACCCTCCGTGGGCGTGGATGGCGAAACAAGACGCGATTAAAACCGCGCAGAAAGCGAAAGGCCAAAGGGAAAGCGGGCCGCCCGAGTTTTACAACATGCAACTCGAGCGCCCGTCCGGCGACGCGGAAGGGTTCGCACTGCTGTTCGTGGACGCGATGCACCACAACAACTACAGCAGCCGGCTGTCGCACAGCTGCGACCCGAACGTGGAGGTTTCGCTACGAGCCATCGACGGGAAGTACTGCATAAACTTCTACGCCAAAAAACACATCAAACCCGGTGAGGAGCTTTGTTACAACTACCACTCGTGTACGGATAACATGAAGGAAGTGGAGGCGGCTTTTTGTTTGTGCGGCGCGCGGCTTTGCCGGGCGAGCTATTTGGCTTTCGTGGGCGAGCAGAGCAACTCGCACGTCCTGACCAGGTGCCACCGGCTCGTGGAGAGACACGCCGCGCTGTTCGCGGCGGGGTTGCCGGTGAGCTCTTCTTCTGGTGACAAAAAAGAAACTCCTTCTTCTGGTGACAAAACAGAAGCCAACTCGGTACTTTCTTCAAACGCAATCAGCGCGCTTGCCGAGATCGGCCTGTACCCGAACAAAGGCTTACTACGAAACGCGCCTGGTTGGCTGGTGAAGTACGTCGGCTCCGTCGCGCTGTTCATGGCGGTTGAGTTAAAAAGGTTACCGAAAGACATCTTACGGGAACACAAAGGTACGTCCCCGCGTTTCCCAAATCACCCGACGACCTGTTGTTACGATTGTCCGCCCGTAATTACAAGTTCCGTATGCGTATGTAGTGTGGAACGGCGTGAAGAGGCTGAATTTAATTTAAGGTTTTTTTGGCCTGCTCTTCAGGCCACGTTACGAAGTACTGACACTTTTCGGAACGCGAAACCCCACAGCCGCCACGGCGAAGGAGCTCGCGAAACACGAAAACGCGCTCTCTGCCAAGAAATGGGCGCCGCCGCCGTTCGGGCTGGGCGACGCCGAGATCGAGGCGCTTTCCGTTCGCGAAAACCGAACCCAATCCATTGCGATTTGCTTATCCAAAGTCCGGTACTTGCTCGGGCGGGGTGGGGCGAAGAAAAACATCGCGCACACGCCGGCTCCGTTTCGGTATTTGGAAACCGAGACGAGCGAAAGCGACAACACCGAAGTGGCTTTGAAGTTTTTCGGGCCGCACCAAAAGAGTTTGGTGAAAGTTTTAGTTCAGGCCATGGCGCCGCACGCGCGGCACGGAGACGCGCGGAGTCGGCATTTATCATTCTGCGACGAGATGGACGACATCGCGAGACAGGTTTGCGGAAGCAGAAACGGGGTGGTCGTGGGAGGCGAGGAAGGGGATGCTGGAGGAGATTGCGAAAGAGAAGACGACGAAAAAGAAGATGACGGCGACGACGAGGAAGACGCCGAAACGAAGATTACGGAGCGCGCGGAGCGTGCGAACACAACGGGGAAGACCGCAAACCAAAACCGAGGCTCCGACGCCGACGACGCCGCGTTTGTCCCTCCTTCCATGAGCATCAAGGCCGGGCTGCTTTGGCTGCGAGACAAACTATCGTCCATGGACGTCACCCCCGGCGCCAGGCACGACATCGCCGCGGATTTGGTGCACCTCCACGCGCACACCCAGAAGCGCTGGGTCGTGAGCGACGACCAAACGCACCGGTCCCTGAAAACAGAACCCATCGCGGTGCGGGAAAACGAAGGTACGTGTTTCCCAATCACCACATTCCGCCTCCCTGATTGCCCATACCAGACTGACACTTTCTTTTTTATCGTATCAGTCAACTCGTTCGGCATCGGCGCGGAGGGCGCTTCTGCTAAAATAGTAAAGAAAATACCGCAGGTCTACAAACCCCACGCCGCGGCGATGTCGTTGCTGACGTGGTACAAACAAGACGCGTTCGATTCCGGGCAGTTTGTGAACAGTAACCGGAAAGGGTGCGTCACGCTTCCGGACGTGAACTGCGCGTACTCGCCGCGGCCCGAAGTCGTCGTCGCGCGGTCCGGCCGGAAGGAAAGGGAAGTCTGGCTGGATTGTTTGCGGAAAGCGCCCGACATGGCGTGGCCGATGGCGTCCGGGCCGTGGGGGGTTAGTAATCACCAGAAACTTTTGGGGTCACCAGCCCTGGACGTGTTTGTGGACGCGCACCAGCGCGGGTGGGGCACCACGCGCGGGGGGGACCCGGTTGAGGAGAGCGATGGACACCGAAAGAACGACAACAAAGCGCCTCCCAAGATTGCCGAGGACGTTTTGGAGTGGCTGGAAAACAGAAAGGGGTATGACGAATAGATAGAGGTAGTGGAGGAGGAGACGGAGGAAACGGAGGAAGAGGAGGAAACTTAATACGAATCGAATTGTATGAATCGCACACGGAAAGATCAGCACAATCGGGTATTAGTTTTTCTACGAATCGAGCTAACCAGCGCGGCCCGATCACGGAAGTATTAGTATTTACCACTACTCGTCATCGCTTCCTAGGCTAATTTCGTTGGTATCTAAAACTCGCGGCGGCGGCGGTAAGTTGCGCGGCGGCGCCAGGGTTCCGAACGGCCCGACTTGGGGAATTCGGTACCGCGTTTCCGTGGGAGGCGGCGGCGGAAAATTGGACGGAGCGCCGGCGCCCCGGAAAGAACCGTTTCCGCCCGATGTCGGCACCCGGTCGAGTTTGAAGTCCAGATTAAGCATGTTCAGCAACGTTTCCGTTTGCGGGTTTCGAGTGACCCTGGTAGGGGCAGTGCCTTGGCCTGGCTTGCGTTTGTCGGTCGGGGAGTGCGCCAGTGCGGTTGCCTCGAAAGCGGGCGGCGGCGTTCGCGTTGTCGACGTTTTTTGCGTCTCCTTCGAAGCGCTACCTCGCAACTTTGAGTCCACCCATTCTCTGTGCGTTTCAATCGCCGGCCGGTCGCCCCCCCGTCGCCCCGTAGAACTTCCACACCCCACTTCGTGCAAATCGTGGTTCGCCTTGAGAATGGCGAGCCACTCGGGGTCGAGCCAGAACCCGGAGCCTGGGGCTTTTCCCGGGAAGTCGATGACCTGCATGAAGTCGCGCTTCGGCAGACACTTGTCCAGGGCTAAAAACTTCGTGGTCGCGCGTGCGTTTCGCGCGTCCTTTTCCCCATTCCTCTCATCCCCCACACCTACCGGGTGCTCCACGAGCGCCGCGAACTTAACGTGCAAATGCGCGGAGAACCAGTACGTGGGTTTCAGCAAATGAAGCAGCTCCTCGGCGGGCGGCGACCCCAGCGACGCGTCGGCGATTTCGCTCTTCAAAAACGGCTTCTTTTTAAGCAGGGTGTTCGTGTCGCCTTTTTTCGCGATGTTCGTGGGCCAGTCGTGCGACAAAAAAACATCCAGCGGCTCCCCAATTAGCTTCAGCTTCATAACCTCGAACTCGCGGACGTGATACGCGCTTTTCACCTGGTTGTTTCGGTACGGCGGGCGCTCGTGGTTGCCTTTCAAGTAGTTGTGGGCTTGGAAAACGCCGCTCAACCCGCCAATGCGCAGATCTCCGAAATTAATGACCCCGCTGTGGCCGAGGTAATACACGTTCGGGGCGACGAAGCCGCCGTAGTAAAGCTCCCACAGGTAGTTACTCGCCTCGTGGTTTCCCCCGATGAACAGCGTGGGGTAAGGCGCCAAAACCTCGCCGCTGTAGTACTTGTAAAACGTCCCCAAAGCTTTGTACTTGTCAGGCACGGACATGCACTCCAAGTCATCCAGGTTGCGAACCGCCTGGAAATCGCCGCAGCAAATAAGCAAGTCTATTTTCACGCCCTCCTTACGTTCCAGGTGCTTCATCGCGGCGTAGATCTTGTCAAGCTCGCCGTGGCAACACCCCTCCACGGCGATCTTCATGTCGCACGGTGAACGGCGGTACCCTGAACCTCGGCCCCGGCGCAGTGAGGGAGGGAAAAAGCTGGGCGAAAAGAAAGGCGTTGCTTTTTTGGTACTGTCGGCGTGCTTATCCAAGAAATCGAGACGTCACGCCCTCGACCCGCACACGCGTTCGCGCCATGTCCGCCTCCGTTTTCGCCGCCCCCGGCGTTTCCGCGACGCGCATCGCGCATACGCGCCGCAGCACTCGCGGGGTGGATCGGCCCCGCGGGGGCTTCGTGGTACGACACGCGAGCGAGAGGAGGGCGCGGTCGGGCGACGAGGCTGATAAGGCCCGGGTTGCGGAGTCCGAGGCCAAGCGTATGGGCCGCCTTGGGACGAACCGAGTAGCGGGCGAGGATGACGAAGACACTGCTGCTGCGAAACGATCGGTGACGGTGGACGGCGCGTTCGGGAAGCCCTCCGCGTGTAAAGAAACCTGGGAGCCGTTCCAAAGGAAAGCACGGGAAGGGCTTTTGGATGCGTGCTTGGGCGGCCCAGACGGCGACGCGAAGACGGCGACGGAGGCCGACCTCGTGGTAACCTCCATGTGCGTCGCCGTGGAGGACGACGCGTTTAAAAGCCGCACGGCGGTTTGCTTACCAACTGAGGCGTACGCCAAGCGGGTGGACAAGCTCGTGCACGAGTTCATGCAAAGGGACTACGCGAGGCTGGAGGTTCCGAACGGCGGCACCGCGCCGGCTCCGAAAGACGTGATCGACGCGCTTGAGAAGTACCTGTACGGTGAGTGCGCGTACCGCGTGCCTGGTGGGTGGAGAGAAGCGTACTCTCCATACCGAACCTACTTCCACAACGTCGTGGCGCAGAAAGTTGGGATTCCCGCGACGTTGGCGGCGCTTTATATCGGGTGCGTGGAGCGGTTGAAACGCAAAGGAGCGCTGTTGGTGGACGTGGACGTGATGATCGCGCCGAAGGCCAAGGGCGCGGCGTCCGGGGCGTTCGGGGTGACGCAACCCAAAGCGCCGTGGGGGGTGGTCCGAGGCGAGGAACGCGACTCGAAGAACCATCGGAACCGGGGCGCGGTGGTGTGTACCCCGAAGATGTCGGTCACGTTACAGCTGCAGGCGCTGAAACGCGCGTTTTGGCCGTGGGAGTGGGACGACACCAGGGACAGCGGGGTTTTGCTAGCGTACGTATTTCCCGACGCAAATCCCCCCACCCGCCCCTGGTCGAACGCACTACATACGTCACAACAGTACAACCATACTCAAGGCTGACACTTTCTTTTCATCTCACAGCGTGGAAGCCGCGGCGTACGACGACCGGATGAACACCGCGGCGGGGGTGGTTGGGATCATTCAGCCCACGGGACGGCCGTTTGGTGATTTGTCTATGAGCATTCTGGCCACGGAACGGCTGTTGCAGCTGGACGGCGATTGCGGGTTCGAGCAACGTGATTTGGGGGTTTTGAAGTTTCACGACGGGCAACGAAAGGAGGCGCTTTTTCACTTGGAGAAGTACGAGGCGTGGGTCGCGAGCGGTGCCGCTGACGCCGCACCACAGTTTGTGGGCGACGTCGTTACCCTCGCCCCGCAAGACGCCGTGCTTTCCGCTACGTTACAGGTCCGCGAGGACCGAGCCCTTTCCAGAGTGTTGTTGCAACTCCGGAAAGACTCGCTGGAGGATTGCGTGAACGACGGAACCGTTTCCAAAGAAGTTTAGGGAGTGGGAACATTCCGTTGTGAAAGACTTCTGAAAGACGTTGCCAGACTATTCTTTTTTACGCGCATCAATCGTAAACTTCGTCACCGCCGGCGCGAGCCACGTCGGTTTGCCTTCACGCCACGTGGCCGATTTCTCCACGCAGACAACTTCGTCGCCACTGCACGTAATCACGGTGGAGCACCTGGTGCCGTACGAGGTTCGATTCCGCGTCGCGCCGCCCGGTTTTACAAAAGCCGAAGGGTTGTCGCGAAGGTTCGCGCTCATTTCCTTTTCCGAAACGTCCCGAGTCGTGTCGTCGCTCGTGTTACCAGTCGCCTCCACGTTTTCCAACACCTCCGAGAGCAAGCTCACGGCGAAGTCAGCGTATTGTGTCTCATGATCCAGCCTGTCAACGCTCGCAACTACGTTACACTGTTTGCGTATACAAAACGCACTCACCGCCCTCGCCAACCGGTCCTTGCCGCGTACGACTTTAGGCCACGCTTTTTCGCCCCGCGTGTCGAGCGTCGCGTTGCTCAATCCGTGAACCACGCCTAGTTTTAGTATAGTTTTACTCCCATTCGCCTCCGCCGCGGTTGACAGAAAATTCGCACCCAAATCAAGCCTACACGGCGACGCGTTCGCCACGCCTCCGCGGTTACCGAGGTACGCGAACTCGCCGGAACGCAAGTCGCCCGCGATGAGGTTGAAGCCGTTGAATTGGTTTCGGCTGGATGTGAGCTTTTGCAGAAACGCAGTCGGCGCATCTGTGTTGGCGCTACTCAGAAACTCGGAAACTAACGTGCCTCGGCTCGGCATGGGAAGGCCGGTCGTTTCAGCCACCGTTCCGGTTACGTCATCCGCGTAGTTCGTCAGCACCGCGACGCGTCCCGTTTTACTCACGCCTAACCACGTCCCGCCTGCGGTTTCGTCTCGTCCGGCGAAGATTTCACCGTCGTTGTCCCACCAGTGCGACGCCAAGGTAGGTCTGCCATACGCCTCGTCGCGGTTCACACAAAGCACCACCTTCGGAACAGCGGCGTCCGCGTCTGGGTCCGCCAGGAACAGGAACGCGACGCACATCCCGAACTCGACGCCTCGACTGCTCGACACGCAGTGATGCCATTGAATGCCAAATCTGAGAAAAAGGGAAACAAAAGCTCAAAACTCGATAAGTCGAAATCCGTTTCCATTTCGTTTGACTTCGTCGCTTGCGAGACGCGCCTCGATCAGCCTGCCAGAGTCGACCGCGTCGCACCGCCCGCGCGCGCGCCGACCACGTCACCCGCTGTGATGGTGCTTCAGGTACGTGTTTTGTGTTGTTTTCGCCGGGACACGGTCCAGGAGAGAGTCCAAGACGCGGTGGTCCATCTCGGTTCCAAGATTGGAATTCGGGGGGACCGTTGGTCTTTTTGCACTTCCTGATTTGGCATCCCCCGGAAAGCGCGCCCGAGGTACCTCCAGGGCGGTCCATCGGCCGATTCGCAATTGCGGACACAGTGCCGCACGTCACTTCATATCACGCGACGCCCACGCGTACCGGGACATCTCGTTGTTGGATTCGACTAACACCACCACTACATCTCACGCATCCACACCCGTCCATTCCCAAAATCAAAATCCATCCATCCCTCAGGATGACCCCACCGAAAAGTTCGCCTTCGTGGTGGAGTGGTTCGACCCGCACTCGGGTTTGACTCGGCGGTACCAGTTCCTTTTCTGGCCGCTTTCACGGGAGGTGGAGATGTACGACCTTAAAAACAAACGCGCGTTTTTAAAGAAAACGCAAGTGCCCGGGCTGGCGTCGGCTGATTTGTTCATCGGCGCGACGGTCGCGGTGTATTCGCGCCAGCTGAAAGTGGTTGAATTCGGGGACGAATTCACGGAGTCGAGATTCTCAATATCGCGACAGAAAACGTTCGCGGTGGTTAGTGACACCTCTTCAGACAGCCTAGGTAAAGTAATCAACGCCTTGACAAAGTCCGGCTTCGCGATTGCGAGTTTGAAAATGAGCGAAGGGAAGGGCGTCGGTGTGTCGCTCGTGAGTGACGGCGCTGTGGACAAATTACTAAATCTGTTGCCGGAGCTAGAAACGCACTTCGGCTCAGGGTGCGTCACGGTCGCGGACGACCCCGCAACCGCGACGGCGATGGAGCTCACCTTCGAACACCTTCCCGCGACCGCAAAGCTGGACGGCACGACCACGCTTTGCTTGATAAAACCGAGCGCGATGGAACACCTGGGTTTGGTGCTTGACGAGATCACTGGAAACGGGTTTACCGTTTCAGGCGCCAAGACGTTCACGTTGGACCGCGCCAGCGCGCTGGAGTTCTACGAAGTCTACCGCGGCGTGGCGCCCGAGTTCACGATGATGGTGGACGAGCTGACCAGCGGGGCGTTCGTGGCAGTTGAGGTGAGTGGTGATGGAGGTGACGGAGGTGACCCCAATGGACCCCACGGAACAGTTGGGAAGTTTCGAGAGATCGTCGGGCCGGTGGATCCGGAGATGGCGCGGGCGCTGAGGCCGCAATCCATGCGCGCGAAATTCGGGTTCGACAAAGTGCGCAACGCGGTGCACTGTACCGACCTCGCGGAAGACGGAGCCCTGGAGACGCACTACTTTTTTAAGATCCTTGCACAGGAAGCGTAGGGGGGGGTAGGGCTGTAGGGGTTTTGTAATTATGAAAGGTGTTAGGGAAAACGCTTTTGTCTGTCCGCACGTCCCGCGCGGTTATTTAACGTAATCCGTGTTTGCTTCTTTACCGCGCTCCTCACTTAGAACGAGGAGCTATTTTACTCGAATTGACGTAAGCGGGTGGATCACGTGCACTCGAGACACACTTCGGGTTCAAACCGTTCGTTTATAGAAGCGTTAAAAGCGTTAGTGTGGATTAAAACACGCTCTCGCACACCCTCTTGGTAAGACCAAAGCACAACCTCTCGGTGGAGTTTAATGCCTAATGCATCGCGCTCCTCTCGCACATACTTCCAGTCTCGCCCACCCAATCGCCCATAAAAGACTCAAGACATAATTCGATTACTTCTTGATTTCCTCCACGGACAATCCCGGGGGAAGGGACTGCTTGAGCTTGTTCGCCTTGTTCGCGTCGTCCACGCACAGGGTGTACAAGTACTTCGAGCACCGCACCTTGAACTTGGTCTTAGTACCGGTCTTCTTTATCTTCACCGACCTCGCATCCTTGCGGCGCGCGGTGAGAAGGAAATCCTTGATCTCGTTGATCTGCTTAGGCTGTTGTTGGTGGATTAGTGGTGGTTAGGGCGGGGAAATCAGTGCTTGTGACGCTGTACGTGTTGTATGAAACTGTGTGGAGTCTGACACACCCCTCAAAAATCGACGAGAAAACAAGCACCCATGGGCAAAAAATACCGCGATTCTTAGGGTTGACGCGCGCGGCGACCGCGCGTCGACGCGAGTCTACCGGCCACACAACGATTCACACGAGGCTTGGTTTGGTCGACAGGGTGTGTCCCGAAGGTAGACCGCCTTTAATGTGCGCGCCTGTAGGTCGCATACAGGCCACAGACTCGCGCGGACGGCGACATCATCGACCTCGCGTTTCGTCATCCATTTCGCAATCGCTAAACCCTAACACGCGATGCCGGTCATCAGGCCGGCGCGCAGTCCACGAACGGCGGCGACACGTGCGAAACGTCACAATACTAGCATCAACAGGGAGCAGTGCACGTACCATCTTTTACTCCCGACCTGGCTCTGCTTGCGCTGAGCGTAAAGGGCGAGCCTGGTCGCGCACCTCGCGCTTTCTTTCGCCGTGTGAAGAGACGAGAAAAACGCGCCCGTTCTGTGTTGGCGCGAAGCGCGCTCAACTCAAGACGCTCGCCGTTTGACTCACGTCTGACGGTTGAAAACGAGGTGAGGCTCCCCCGCTCTCCCCCCCCGCCAGACGTCCCCGCACCACCGGGTTCGCGCTCTCCCTGTTCCCCTGGACGGCGACCATGGCGTCGTCCCCGGCAGAGACTCGGTCCCGGGAGTACTACAACCCTACGGGCGGGGGAGGCGCGCGTTGTTGGGGAAGCACGCCCACCACGCAATCGCCGAGGCAGTTTTGGTGGAGCCTGCGTGGGATCCACGTTGATCCGACCGCGCCTGTTTCGAACGACGAGCTTGAAGAGCTGAGAAATTTGTTGCTGCAACAGCAATGGAGCTGGGGAAGTGACTTGCTGAATTCCACGAACGAGGCCATGCGTGATGGGAGTGGTGGTGATGGTTCGGTCGGCAAGGAAAAGAATGGTACGCAGTCTAAAAATAACGGATGGATCGACGCGACGTCCGTGGAGTGGCAGAGAATGCCCGCGCCTCCCGGCCCGCCTTCCAACACAAACGGCATGAAGGAAACCACGGAGGCGCTTATCGAGGCTAAGGTTGGAAACGACGGCGAGGAGACGGTCGCGGGTCTGGCCATCGCGAGCGGGCTTTTGGTGCTGATGGTGACGCTGGTGTTGGTAAGGGCCTTTCCCAATCACCACGCACCGCCTCCCTGATTACAGCCCCTCTTTGACGTCCACTCATTAAAAGGAAGTGCACTACTGGTAACAATTACCAGTACTCGCGGCTCTTACAAATATATCACAAGTGCACTGTTTTCGGAATACAAGTTTCGCACGTCACAACCGACTGACATTTTCTTTTTTATCGTATCAGGGCGCTTGGTTGAAGAGGAAAAAAATAATGTGGCTCCACCAAAGCGGCGCGGCGTTGCTGCTGGGCATCACGGGGGGGGTATACATGATCACCGAGGCGTACGCACAGGACTTGCGATCGAAAGACGGTTTGGGCGGGGAGAAGAATTGGATTTTAACCTATGGAGATTACCTCGTGTTCGACACGGAGTTTTTTTTTCTGTTCCTACTGCCGCCGATCATCTTCGAGAGTGGGTACGCAATAGACGCCGAGCCGTTTTTCCGCAACATTGGAAAAATCGCCTACTTCGCGTTTGTCGGGACGATAATAGGCAGTTTCACGTTCGGGATGGGGATGTACTTTTTGGGCCTGATTGGGCTTTCGCACCAGTTTTCCTTCGTCAACGCAATGTTGTTCGGGTCCATAATCGGCGCCACCGACCCGGTTACCGTGCTTTCCATATTCACCGACTTAAAGGTAAACCCCGATTTGTTCGCGGTTGTTTTCGGCGAGTCCGTGATGAACGACGCGGTCGCGGTGGTGCTGTACCGGGCGATTTATATTCTGGAGGATACGTTTAGCGTGTCTTCCTTTCTGCAAGGTACGGCCTTGGGCGTTTCCCGAATCCAGGAACACTGTTTTATCTCTAATGCTGGTGACTGTTCAGACCGATTACGGTGACTGTTGTCCATACATCGTCCAATACACGCGATATACACGACTGACACTTTTCGTTCACAATCAAGCCGCGTGGGCGTTCGTGGTTGTGTTTCTGGGGTCGACGTTTATCGGCGTCGCAACCGCCCTAGCGTCGGCGCTGTTTTTCAAACGAGTCAAGCTCTCAGGAGACGACGCGCATTTGGACCACCCGGAGGCGACACATGCGAATCAAGCTGGAATGAGCACTAAAGGGAACAACGCAGCTACTTCGGGTAGTGGTAATGGTACTGGAAGTAACACTAACACGGGTACTGGCAAAAACGTCAACTCGCCGCTTCGCCCGGGCGCGCCCGCGACGGCGCGGAGCGCGCTGAACGAGACCTCCATCGTCAAGACGCACAAAGGCGTGGGGCTGGAGGTTTTGATGAAAGGCGCTACGTTGGAGGCGTCCGTGGTGGCTTTATTTCCCTGGATCGCGTACATGCTCGCGGAGGCGCTCGGGTTGGTGGGGATCGTTTCCATTTTGTTCTGCGGAATCGTACGTGTTTCTGGCTTTCCCAAATCCGACACGCGCTGTTTGCCGATTGTCCGCCTGTAATTACTGTTTATGACATACATCACAAGTAGACTGTTCGCCTATACACTCTACTTGTACACTCAGGATTGACCTTTTTCTTTTCCCCGAAAAGGTGATGGGACACTACACGCGTCGCAACCTCTCGGAGGGAGGGCGGGCGTTGAGTTCCGGGGCGTTTTCGATTTTAGCGCAGTTGAGTGAAACGTTCGTGTTCATTTACTGGTAAGGGCCTTTCCCACTCACCACGTTTCGCCTGCGCGTCAACCCATGCGAGACTGACACTTTCGGCGTCAATCGTTCCAGCGGCGCTTCCGTTTTTCTCGCGCAGAAACGGTTCTTCCCAACTGCGGCGTGGACGGTGGTGATGTGCTTAGCGTCGCGCGCGTTGGTTGTGTTTCCCGGGGTGGGTTTAATCAACCGACACGCGCGAAGACGAAACGCGGGTGGGTTTAATAACTCGGGGAAATTTGGAGGTGCGGATACCGGAAACGGCGATTCATCTTCGCTGTTGGGCAACGAAGGCGCCGTGTCTGACTCCGGCGGCGGTTTCGGTGACGCGGGGAAGAGTAAAGCAGGCGCGGCGCGAAGGGTGGTTTCGCAAGTGGCGAGGAAAACTTTAAGCTTCGGCAGGGCCGTTTTCCGAAACACGGGGGCGTCGTTTTTCGGCGGCGGCGCGCCGATTCCCGATAACCACGCCAAGATGCTCTGGTTCTCAGGTTTACGAGGCGCCATGGCGTTCGCGCTGGCGATGGAAGCGGCGGCGAAGCGGGGGGAGGACGGGCGGGCGATGTTGACGTCGACGCTTGGCGCCGTTCTGTTCACCGTTCTCGTGGTGGGCGGCGCCACGGTTCCCGCGCTGAAACGGCTAAACATCGAGTGCAACGTTTTCGACACCAAAGACAAGGCGTTCAGTGGCAACAAAGGGTTACCGGAGCGAGCCTCTGGCGGGTCATCCGTGCTTCCCAACACCGTACACGATCCGAGGGCGACGGCGAGTTTGAAGCGAGGGGCGGGCCGCCGGTTGGATTCGCCCGCCGCGTTTGGGTCGAACGACGAACCCGACGAAGGTTCGGGGAGCGGGAGCGGGTTCGATTTCAACTCAATCGACGTCCGCGAGTCCTTCCACTTCATCGACCGGCAATACATCACACCCATGTTCACTTTAGACGAGGGGAACCGGGACGGGAACAGCTACGAGAGCTCAGGCGGGGGGGAGCACAGGCGGTGAGGACGGGACTTAGTTTTAGACGGCGAATGGCACTACCGACGCGGCCGAAACGCGTCGTGAGAGTACTTTTTAGTACACGCCGGTAAGAACCGGTCCCCCGCGCCCCTACTCGGTCGTTCCCTCGCTATTCTACCCCCCCCTTCCTAGGCGAGTCAGTTGGCGTCCCCCCCAGCCCTTGTGCCCACGTCACGGCTTTCTCCAGGCCGCCGTTTCGGAAAGCGGCGTGTCCCGCGGGGTACCCGGCGGCGCCGGCATCGCGCGTCGGCAACCCCAACCCCGGGTTCTCGTCGTTCCCGACCCACTTCCGTAGCCCCACGCACCGGAGCAGCCACACGCCTATTGGGCTGTACAAGCACCCTCCGAACAACGCGACCAGCAGCCCCACGAGGCTCTGCGGGGTGTACATGCTGTCGAAGATAAGTCCCGATACCAAAATCGTCAGGAACTTACTCCCGGTGCTCATCACGTCGAAGGCGGTTGCTGATAAAAAGTCCCTGGACTTGTTCGACGCGCTCGCCAGCGCGACCCCCATGACGCAACTACAAAGCAACCAGAAAACCCCCGTTATGGATAGCTCCTCGCTCCCCAAACTACTGTTGGTACACTCGAACAAAATGGAAAAGAACGCCAGCGGCGCCGCTGCCGTGGCGTTTAGGTACACGGTTTTCTCCCAGACGTTTAGGTTTTTGTTTTTCGTAAACGAGTGCTTGACGTACTGTGTTTTTATTGTATGGGTAACGGTCAGGCGAATACGCGAGACGTGGTTAGTCACGAGTACACGTGGAAGTGTGGAGGTCGCCGGTTCGAATTCGAGGTGAGTAAGTATTGGGGGTGGGACTGCGGTACGGGCAAACAGGGAGGCGCGGCGCTGGAAACAGTCAACAAAAACGAGAAAAGAAAACGTACCAACATGGAAACCACCATGGCGGCCCAGTAAAGGCCCGCCCACATGTACCCCTCCGCGTCGTACTGTGCGTCGTACCAGGCGTATACGGAACAGCCGGTTAAGATCGAGCCTATGCTCAAAACTTCCCGTTTTATGAACTTCTTGCCGTACAGATGGTCGCCGAAGGTGACGCCAATCAGGGTGGCGGTTCTGAACACAATCAGCGTCTCGGGGTTAAGCCTGGTCAGCGCCCGGAGGTTCAACGCAAGAGGAATCGCCCACACGAACCCGGTGTTGACCCAGGTCCCGAAGACTTGCCAGGAGTAGGGTTTCATTTGGATGACCCCCATCCGCTGGCACAGTTTAAGCAGGAGCACGGTGGCTAAGGTTTGCACTAACATCACGAAGAACGGAATGGGCAGATGTTTCATGGTTTTTTTATTCACCACCCACATCGCGGTCGCCAGGAACATGTAAATCGTGCACACGTACACGTCCCGTGGGGCGAGCAGCCCGTCCTTGGCCATGATCTTCAAAAGAACCCGCGCGGGGAAGGGTTTTAAACCCGTAAAACACGGACCATGCGAGGGTACGCGCGAGCGACTCTGAGAAACGAGGCCGCGGGAAAAACGAGACGGCGGAATGAAAAGAAAAGGAGTGACAGTGAATGTAAGGAGTGACAGTGAATGTGCTGACGTGCGATGGTATTCTCACGCGTGGAGCGTTGTTCTGGGTAAGAGCATGACTACAGTTCGTGTCAAGTGGTTCTTTAACCACAACGTGTACTGTCTATCAACCGGTGCTCTGTCAATTTGGACAGACTAATTACGGGAACTAAAACAACAAGGAAACCCGGGAAACTAAAACAACAAATCCGTGTCGCAGTCCGGGTCGAGCAAGTTTGACCCGGCCGCGAAGGCGTTTTTGTTTCCAGACCGCATCGCCCCCGGGGATTGATTTTCCAGCTCCACAGCCTCAAGCGCCTCAATGACTTTCTTCGCCAGTTCCTCACCAGCCTGCATGTCTTTCTTTTTCTTCCCCTGTACCTTTTTCAGCCGGAAAAACTCTTCCCGCTCGAGCTCGTCTAACTCGCCTTTGATGTACTGCACCGTGTTTTCCAACCGCGGCGTGACCACGTTTTCAAGCGCGTTTACCCTTCTGTTTGTTGTTTTAATCGCCAAGTCCAGGGTCAAAAACGCCGTCTGTAGCCCAGCTAACTCCACCAGCACCTCCACCGCGTTTAGATACGCCTTTTTGCACTGCTGCACCTGTTTCCCGCCAGACCCCAGGCCAGTCATTTCGCTCTTGCTTTGATCTGCGCCCACCAAGTGGTGTTCGAACCGCGGCAGCTTCACCCCCGCGACGTTGTCCGTGAACGCCCTTACCCGTACGTTGGCTTTGTCCACGGAGTCTAAAACGGTGTGCCTAACTCCCTCCCCCGCGACGTACTTCGCCTCAGTCAACGCAAAAGAAGCCTGCTTCATCGTGGTGCCCATGTGTTGCTTCAGGTCGACGATCTTTTTCAGGATGCTGCGGTACCGCATGGTAAGCGCATCCGCCTTTTTTTTAAGCAAGCGGTACCCGCGCTGGGCGCCCGAAAGGCGGTTCTTTATCACCGCCAGGACGGTGACGGTCGGCACTACGTTGAGGCGGTTGGTGGTGGACATGGTGGAACGCGGTTTTTAGTGTAGGTCAACCGGCCCGATCCAGCGACGCAGCGCCACGACTCTTGTGCGCCCAGATCTGAACAGCAATTCTCTCGCGAACAGCGATTTCTGACGATATCTCTCTCGTCTCTTCAGTCTTCACAAAAGAGTGAAAAACGAACAACGACGATCAGTACTCGCGTCATCGGACGTTGCACGATGGCGTGCTTAAGCATGGCGGGTATGCACGCGGTGGCGCGGGTGCCCACGCGTACCCCCCGCACCCGGCGGCCGTTCCAAACGACGCGCGCCACACTCCACGACACACGCCAACCTTCCGCGCTCGCCGGATTCTTTTCACGTCTTGTCAAACCGCACGCGCTTCGGCACACCGAGCAGTCCATCTGGATCGACCAGACACGAAGGCACGGGCGTGCTCTTGGCGACACGCGAACGCCCAGGTATTGGGCGATGTAACCGAGCAACGAGTCTATACCTTCGGAAGGCGAAGCTTTTCGCAAAGCATATGTTCCCCGCAGGTGCGTGCTTCCCTCGTACTCGCTTGTTTACGTTTCTCCTGCCAACTGCCAAAGCGGCATAGCTGACAAAACTCTTTTCGCTCTTCGACGCAAACTTAAAACACACAGTGAGTCTCCGAAGGTCAGTGGAGCCGAACGATGGACAAAAAAGGTGCGCACTTCACATTAAAGCGAGATGCCCAGGACCCATTCGCCTACACCGTGTTCGGTGCACGTCAACGGCGTGTAAAACTCACCTTCGAACTTTCATTCCTCCGCAGGGCTTCGCGCTGGTCTGCTCCGAGTGCGAAACCACGGAGACGAGTCAGTGGTACGCCAACAGGGACGATAAGGACAAACCGGCCTGCGTCGTTTGCTACAGGCGACAGGTATGTCACGCGCGGCCATCCCAAGCGTCAATATTTCATAATCTTTGTGTCCTCACATCCTGACCCAATACCTGCGGTGCTCTTTTTCGCAGCTCGCTGCCAGCCGTGGCAAGTCCTCCGGTTGCAGTAAGGCTGGAGGAAACACAAGCAAAATGCGAAGGTCTAAGCTCAAGAAGCACGCGTGGTACTGCATGCCGTGTAGCTATAAAGAGGTGCGCATTTCATGATTCTTCTTTCTTTCTCTCTGTCTGCTCAAGCGATCCCGTAGGCATGATAACTTCAGTCACAAGCTGTTTCGTCTCGACTCACGTCTTTCGAGTTCCATATTCTTCGCAGGCGCGGGACATAGCTGCGGCCGCGGGGACGACGTGCGTGACGTACGGGGCAGATACGACTATTGGTTAGTGGTACAGCTGTGAAGATGAGTCCGGAAATAAATTTTGCGCGAGTTGCTACCAGAAGAACCGGTTGGACGTCGCTGCGGCCGCGGGGACGACGTGCGTGACGTGCGGGACGGATACGACCATTAAGTGGAACGGCTGCAAAGATAAGCCCGGAACTAAATTGTGCGTGTCTTGCTACGACCAGAACCAGTTGGACGTCGCCGCGGCCGCGGGGACGACGTGTGTGAAGTGCGGGACGGATACGACCAATCATCAGTGGTACAGCTGCAAAGATAAGCCCGGAACTAAATTGTGCAAGCCTTGCTACGGGAAGAACCAGTTTGACGTCGCCACGGCCGCGGGGACGACGTGCGTGAAGTGCGGGATGGATACGACCAGTGGTCTGTGGCTCAACTGCGAGGATAAGCCCGGAACTAAAATTTGCAGGTCTTGCTACCAGAAGAACCAGAGCAAAAATAAGAAGAGGGCGAACGCAAACGAGGAGTGAGCACCCGAGTTTCACAACAAGTCGACGCTCGGTTTCGTACATACTTTTCCACCGCGAATTTATTTGGGCAGAGTTGCAGAAAATACAAATGTCGTACAACACAACACAACACAACCTACGCTTCGTTCGCGTCCACCGCCAACCCGTCAAGCCCCTCAATCGGCGGCAACTCCGCGTCCACAAGATCCGGAAGCGGGAACCGAAGCGTCGCGGCGATTCCGGTTATTTCCCCGAGCTGGCGCCCGCTTTCGTGCGCGCTTGAAAACACGAACACGGTACCGCCGGCGGTGGCAACTTCTTCCGTCAAAGCGACCCACCGCCTCCGCTGATTCGCATCAGGGTTTCGAAACATACCGTCCTGAATCAAAAGCGTCTCCACCGCCCCCAACTCGTTCGCCGCGAACACGTGCGCCGGCCCGTACAGCGCCCTGTCAGGTTTCGAGGAAAGGGTTTCGAAGAAAACGTCCAGGGCTTTTATTTCAGACGCGGCTTTGGTGTTTCCGATTTCGCGCGCCACGGTTGTTGTTTCCAGCACTTCCTTCAGCGCGCCGCGAAACGCGCTGCTGCAGTGAGTTTGCACAATCTTCTTTCGGTGTTTTGCGAAAGTACCCAGGGTTTGGTCTGGCTTGGAGGACGCTTGTGACGTAGTAGTAGTAGTAGTAGTACTGGTACCTCCAGAAACGTTTCCAGAAGCGCTGCTGCTTCCGAACCGCTGGCTTTCTAAATCGCACCAGCTTAGAAACGTCTCCTTTGCGAACCCCGGCCCGGCCACTACTAGGCACTTTATTTTCTCCAAGTCGACCTTAGTAAGGACCGCGCTGAGTACGTTTTTGTGGAACGTACTGAGCGCTTTGTCGTACCCCAACCCCGCGGCGCCGGTTTTCCGCGGCATTTGCTTTTCCACTTTTTGCTGGTGCGACACCACGGAGGCGCCTACGAGGAAAATATTCGCCAAACCTTCCGTGATCAGAAGCACCGCGACGTCCGCGTTCGCGGTCGGGCTGGACGCGTATCGCAGCCGGTCCACGTCAATCGTGTCCCACAGACTCTTGGTAACAGTCACCGGCCTTCGCGTGTCGATATCCAGCGTGTGATACGCGCCCAACTTGACATGCTCCGTCTCTGTCGTGTTCCGCCCCTTGACCCGGATTGCTTCGCCGTCGCCGTCGTACGTCACGCTCGTCACAAGCACTTTCAGCTTTACTTTAATTCGCTCGGATTCACAGCTTCCTCCTCCACCGGAATCCCCACCAGCACCCACCCCGCCTCGCGTGACCTTGCGGAACGTCACGGCCTCGCAGTGGTCGTCCACTCTTAACAAATTGAACAGCTGCCACATGTCCTCCGCGTTGTCCGGTATCAACTTCACACTACCGGAACCGCCTTTGGTGAAGGACTCGTTCACGATCTTCATTTTCTCACAAGGGTCTTCGTCACCAGGGAAAGGCTTCGTCGGCGGATCCAGGCACAACCGCTGACCCGAATCGATCCCGTGCGGCGATGGGAGATGGGAAGGTTTTCGGAAACGAAGGTAACTGCCTTGTCCGTCGATGCGCGCACGCCAAAACCCCGGATTGGTCCAAAGAAAGGATCCGGTCCGGGACCCTGAACCACACGACACGCCTACGTGGGCGTCCGGGTGGGTCACTGACGCACGCGTGCCCTCACAGAAGTGCGTCGCACAAGGCGACACTTTTACTTTTTACTCGGCACCGACGAAAAAGTTGAAGCGTTTGCTGCTGGGGGAACTAGCCGTGAAGTTTCTCATCGGATGGCCCATTGCGCGCGTCGCCCTGGGGGGGGCGGGAGCGGGGAGACTCGTGGCTCTCCAGGCAGGGTATTACAGGTTCCGGTAGGCGTGCTCTGGTACGCAGGCGTCACCATGGCGAACGTGTTAAACGCTCTGGACACGAGCAACTGCTGGAGCAGTGATGACAGTGACGAGGAGACGCATTTTCGCGAGATGGTCGCGTTGTCCATACAAGCCAGGCGGTGGGACACTTCCGGTGCCGGTGCTGACGAACACACGGGAACCCCGACAGGCCGAGGCATCGGCCGAGGTGTTGATAACGTCACCGACGACGACGAAGCTGAGGCGGAACCAGGACGGGCAGGTGACACGGAAGCGCCGGCCGGGGCACCGGCGGAGCACCAGGATGGAGAGGAAGAGCATGGGGATGAGTTCGCCGTGTTTGCCGAACGCGGCGAAACGAGTTTTTCTCCGATTGAGAAACACGGAAACGGCGATGCGCGATCGGAAAAATATGACAAACAAACATCCCTGACCCAGGTGTTGGCGAACATCACATCTCACGGGGGGGGGGGCTGTTTCGAACCAGCCGCGCCAGAGCTGGTTGCCGCGCTCGCAGCGCTTGGCATCGACGTCGATTTGGCGAGTGGAAACGGTAAATCGAAAATGAACGGCGGCACGTCGGCTTTGAACGATGGAAACGGCTTCGGCGCTAAAAAGAAATTCAACGCCAAACGAATGCCCGGACACGACCGCCAAGACGTGTTTGGCCCTAAGTCCACACACAAGTTTGCCCCCAAAACCACACACTGTGGTTGGACACTTCCCACGCGCACGGGAGGCGGGTACGCGTTACAAGTTCCGTTACCCGGACGGGCGGGTACGGGTAAACGTTCTTCGATAACTAAAAAAGACACCGCCGCGAAGAACTCGCGCCGGCTATTCGTGAAACACCAGGAGGTTTTGTCGCTCGGCGATTTGAGTGATTCGTTGCACTACGGGTTTTGGGCGCACGTTTGGTGGAGTGATACCGACGATGACGTAATCGCTGCATCCTACGCCACGAGTCACGCCCCGCCCACGCCGTTTCCAATCGGGTTCTGTACGCGCACACGGCTCGTGTTTGAAGATCTTCAAAAAAAAAACGCGAACACGTCGTACGGAAAGGAAAATACTTCCAACATCGAGGTACTGCGCGGGCGCTCGCGTTGGGACGGGGGACGCGTGGTTGGTGTTGGTGTCGAACGCGGTGTCGAACACAAGGCGTCCACGTCGGCCCGTGGTACGACGAAAGGCGTCGGTCCGTTCGGCGGGAGGATGACCAGTACCGGGGTTACCGAGGAAAACGAACCGTACGTATTGGTATTTCACCAAATCCCGCCTCCCTGTTTGCTTATACAAGACTGACACTTTTTTACAATCAAAGGTCCTTCGTCTTGGAGTGTTCCGTGTCTGAAAAAAGAAAAGGAAGGCCGTGGGAAGGACCGGAGTTCCACGCGCGGTGGATCACGAGTAGTTCTGGGTGTGGAAGAACCCGTCATCAATCGGGGTCGTCAACACTCCGGGGAATACACGCAAGCGCATCACAACAACACGACGTTCACGGCGTCGGTCCGACACCCGCCGCGGCGGTTGAGGATATGCGCGCGAAAGTGTTTACGCTGCGCAAACCGTTTCCAAACGACAAAAGAAAACCGTTCGGAGCGTTACCCCCCCCCGACGTGCTGTTCGGTTTCTCCTGCCAGCCCATCGCGGACGCGTTACAGGAACGCGCGGCGTGTGGTAACTGCGTCGTGGCGCGGTTGAGGGCGCCACACGGGGTAGGTTTGGCGTTGATGCGGGTGGATACGCGGGATACAGACGCGTCATCGAGCTCAAAAGCACAAACACAATTCGTAAAGCACACGAAAGGCCCGCCTCAGTGGACTTCGGAGAGCGGAACCTTCCCCCTGCTGTCGGGGTACAGGGTCACGTTTCCAGTGTGTCTGGGAAGAAGCGCTTGTTGTGAAGTCGTCACGAGGGGCGGCGATGAGAACGGGGTTGCGTTTTCGGTAACAATCAGGGACGCCGGCGCGGTCGTCAAGAAAGCGAGTTCCAAAAGTTCTCCAGACGCGGCGTGGCAAAAGTTGAAGCTCGAACGGACCGTTTTAGTCAACTCGGGTGCCGTAACAACACGACTAGCCATGGACAATCGTGAACAGTTCCTGGGAGGACACCTTTTCGGCTTGGAAAGCGACGCGGCGCGGCGGATGGTGACGCGAACCGCGGAGGCCGCGAAAAACAATGACTGCTACTTGTTAGCCGAGCCTTTCCTGCGGGACGTGTATGGCGTGCAGTCGTCAGGTAAGGTAAACAAAGGAGTGTTAAGGCGCGACGTTAGTACGAACCGCGTGGGTGGTGCGATTCTGGAGGGGGGTGAGGGAATTCTAGCCGAGGCAGGGGGGACGGAGTACTTGTAAATGACTTTGAGCTGCCAAAAAAAACGCTTCGATGGTACTTTCTGACGAGTCAATCATCTTCCTTTTTTTTCGCATCCAAAAATCGATTTCTTCAGCCAATCACAGAGCTCCTATCGATTTCTTTGGGTTCTCGGGCTGATGACGCGGGCTCTTACCTCACCCTCTCCTCGCCATATTTGCACACGCGTTCACGCCACACACGTAAACTTCCACACACTCTCAAAATGGCTTGCATGTCTCTCTCCATGAAGGTCGCGGTCGCCGCGAGTGAGTACCTTTGCCCGTCGCGATCGTGCCCGCGGCGAACCGCAAATTTCGTGACGTCCACAGGCTTTTGCCCCATCGACGCAGCCGCGACACGCTTCCAGTGACCTCCATCGCCGCGCCGCGATGATCCGCGGTGTTCAAACTTAATGTGCGATCCAAACGCTGACCATCCGTGTTCCCCTAAACCTTTCCGTTTCGCAGAGCCCGTGGCCCGCAAGGCCCAGGCCCGCAAGACTGGTACGTACCCTAGTTTGTTCCCGGTTATCGATGCCAGCGATCTGCTTTGCAAGATTGAGCACGCGCGACCGCGTTTCGAGCGCGGCGTGCTGTGCTTGACCGCTCTTTTTCGATTCGAATTTTGGGATTCGGCACGGCCCCTTGTCCTGCAAGTCAAGGATGTGCTCGGCCGTGTGTTTGCGTGCGTCTCATCGTCACACAACACAAAACTGACCGGTTCTCGTTGGCCCTCATTTCCATTCCAAAAAAACAGTCTCCAAGTCCGTCGTCGCCAAGATGCCCACGCTCCCCACCAAGGTCGCCCTTTCCGCCGGCCTCACCGCCTTCGCCGCGCAAGCGCTCCCCGCCCTCGCGGTGGTTGACGAGCGCCTCAACGGCGACGGCACCGGGCTCATTTTCGGCGTCAACGACGAATCCCTGGGCTTCATCCTGCTCACCGTCCCCACTCTGATTTTCGGCCTGTACTACGTCGCGAACACCACGGACGGGAACATCATGAAGGGCGGCGAGGATGACGACTCGGGACTTTCCCTGTAAGTGCGGGGAGGGTTTGGTTTGTTCTTTTCGTAACGAGTGCGTGGTTGGTGCGAAGTACAGTCTGGTAAAAGACGGATGAAAGGGCGACAGATTCATGTAAAGCATCCGACGCGTTGATGTTGACTTGTTTTGGCTACGTACACTACTCCATCCTTAACCTAAACCTCACAACCTACTAGCTTTCCGTACCCTAAACCTAAACCTCGGTACAGACGTACAACGCTACGTGCGATACCCGCCGCGCGTCCCCGCAAACCCGTTTCCAAATGGGAAGCTTTTCGGGGATTTGTCCCCAGGACGCATCCCGCGCGGGGATGCACCCGGCGTCCCCGACGCCCCCGCAGCGCCCGCGAACCTCCCCGGGGAAGCAGCAGGCGTCCCCAGGGAAAGCTGTAAACACGCGAGCGCGGACGCGACGGTGGGCGAGACTAAACGCGCGCAAACTTCCTGCGCCTCCCGGACTCTTCGCAACGTGGCTCTCAACTCCCCCAGCTCCGCCGCAATCGCGTTTAACGCGTGAGCCGGGATCACTTTCCTTGTTACCCTTTGCAGCTCCTTTTCTAAATCCAAAGCCCTTTTATCCCCCGCTAAACCAAGCCGGTGTACCGCCGCACGCTCCTCCGCGCGGTAAGCGGCGGTGATTGTTTCCATTGTTTCATTCGCAATTCTCCGGTCAGCTACACCGCTCTGCAGCGAAACCTTGTCCACCATCGCCCTTGTTTGCTGCAGCTCCGCTAATAAAACTCGACGCTCGCTCCTGAACTTTTCGCGCTCCAACTGGTGTGTATACTCCGCGAACACCCCGGGGCCGTTAGGGGCTTCTGCCGAATCCCGGTAAAGGCCAGCCCCGGGGTCGCGGTGGAGCGCGCCGCCGATACGCAAAGTTTCATTTGAACTTTCAAGGAAAGAACTCGGGCTCGAGTTACCCAACCACGGAACCCCCGCGTTGCGTTCCGAAAACAGGGGGGTTAGTTTATTTCGCGACGGTGACGATGACGTCGACGAACCCGCGGCGCCGCGGTATTTCCACATGACGCGTTCCACGATTCCGCTGCCGCCCACCACCAATGACCCGTCCGTTTCGTCGACGCACCACCCACGCTCGATACACAACGCGATCTCATCCTCCATCGCGTCGTCCAGCAAATCGCCCAAAAGGTTGCGCCCGACGGGTCCGGCTAGAGAAGGTTTTTCATGAACCTTTTTCTCGTTTTCCTCGACGACGTTCTCCTCGTCGTCGTCAATCTTGCCATCGACGCCGGATTCAATCGACGCGTCTGATTCCGAGCGTTTTTGCGATACGAGCGATCCTGCAGCATCAAACGACGCGTCGCCCCTCGAAACGACCGTGTCACCGGCGGTATCCGGGAAAACTTTCGAAGTCACCCCCGCAGCCGTCTCTGTTCGCTCGCTTTCAAACTCCCCCCGCGCTTCACTCAGCGCCGCGTCGCGCAACCCGGGCGTCGTCGCCGCGAACAGCGCTCGAAGCGCGGCGGACGGCGAGAGAGCCGGTGTTGCTTCATCAAAGTCGTCAAACGAC